>OGXD01000235.1_pt1 | contig 48194 bp, 63 predicted proteins | sample 1576211 | NCBI WGS metagenome assembly OGXD01 (sample SAMEA3541470, study PRJEB24748) | human gut metagenome | biome: human gut; feature: human-associated habitat; material: faeces | place: China | collected 2012
AGCTGCCGGAGCGGTGCTTAAGCCGCAAGGCGGGAATTGTGCGGTGTTGCCTTTACATATCCGGCGTAACCATCACAGCGCCGTAATTGCGCACGCTCAGCACATGGCAGCTGCCCGCGCCAAACACAGCGTCAATGGCGTTCTTGTAGGTTTCCAGCAGTGCCAGCGGAACAAATGCCTGGATGGTACCGGCAAAGCCGCCGCCCTGCAAACGCCATGCGCCGCGGCCGTTCAGCACCTTCTGGCTGATGGCCAATGCCAAAGGCACGCCCTGCTCCTGCGGGTTCTTGATGCTGTAGGCGTTCTGGTTGAACTCAAAGCTGGAATGGCCGCCCTCAATGATCAGCTGCAGGAAGCGGTCAAAATCATCTGCCTTGATGGCTTCATAGATTTCCCCGGCGCGGCGGCTGTCATTATAAAAATGGATGGCACGCACCACGGCGCGGTCTCCGGTCACTTTGCGCACTTCGGGGATGGCTTTCAGGAAGGTTTCCTCGTCCACATCGCGCAGAACCTTTTTGCCAAAGAATTCGGCAACGCTCTCCATCTCGCGGCGCACAGCGGCATAATCATCGGTCAGGTCAGCGTGGCTGCCCTTGGTATCGCTGATGCAGAGTGCAAAGCCCTTGGCTGCCAGATCAAACGGAACTTCGCGCACGACCGGATGGCCCACTTCCTTAAAGTCGATGGTGATGACCTTTCCCACGGCGCAGGCAGTCTGGTCCATCAGGCCGCAGGGCTTGCCAAAGAAAACATTCTCAGCATACTGGCTGATCATGGCGTTTTTGACCTGGTCGAAACGCTTCATGTCATTATCGTTGTACTCGCCGCGGAAGATAGCACCCATGCACACCTCAAAGGCAGCCGAGCTGGACAAACCGGAACCGCCCAGAACGTCAGAGGTGGTGTAGCAGTCAAAGCCGCCCACCTTGCCGCCGTCTTTCACAATGCCGGCAGCCACGCCGCGGATCAGGCTGGCGCTGTGCTCTGCTTCATCGGGCTGCGGGGTCAGGTCGCGCAGATTCACATCGTCGATCTTACCAAAGCCGTGGGAAATCACGCGTACAACGTTCTCGTCATTCTTGGCAACCACAGCAATGATATCCAGGTTTACGGCAGCTGCAATCACCACGCCGTTGTTATGGTCGGTATGGTTGCCGCCGATCTCGGTGCGGCCGGGTGCCGAGTACAAACACACTGTGCGGCCCGTGCCAAAGTTTTCTTCAAAATGGTCGATCATATCCACATAACGGACACGCTGGGCTGCCACAGTAGCAGTGTCTGCCCCATACAGCTTGGCAAAAGCCTGGTCGTAACCGCCGTTCAAGATATTTTGTTTCAGTTCCGCACTCGTTGCCATCGTTCATACACCTTTCTTCGTTTGGCTGTCCCTTGTAAAATATGCACAAAAACCGCGCGTTCTTTTTAGCTATGCAGCGCATTTTAGGCCAGTATCACGGCTTCTTGTACTCAGTATAACAAATTTTAGCAGGATGTAAACATCTTTTTTCAACGCGATTATGGACTTTTGATGAATCTTCTGATATAATGGTAAAAAATATGCTCCATCCTGTTCCGGCCTGCTGCAGTGGGCCTTGTTTTGGGAGCAGAATGGCGAACCACAACCAGATTTTGCAAGAGTGAGGGATTTGGTATGCCGACCATCGCAAAGCAATCTTATAAGCAGAGCTATACCGATAATGTAGAGCTTTCCATTTTTAATTGTGGCCACGAATACTGCCAGCCGGGCCACACCTGGGGCCCCGGTGTGCGTGACCATTACCTGATCCATCTTGTTGTTGCGGGCAAAGGTGTGTATCAGGTCAACGGCGCTGCCTATAATTTGCAGGAGGGAGATCTCTTCCTCGCCAAACCCAATCAGCTCATCACCTATGCGGCAGATGAAACCGACCCGTGGGAATATTACTGGGTCGGCTTTAACGGTGCCTGCGCCAACAAGCTGGTGCAGCAGACCCCGTTCAGCGATGTGCAGCCCGTGCACCACTGCAAAGACCCCCAAAGCACCCGTGAAACCATTTATAATATCTACCTGGCCCGCGGCCCGGAACCGCAGTGCGAAGCCCTGATGACCGGCTACCTGTACCTGTTCATGGCCCAGCTGATGAAGGAAGCGCGCGAAGCCATGCCCAACACGCCGTCTTCCAGCAGCCAGTATGTGCTGGCCGCTATCAAATATATTCAGTTCAACTATTCCCATGATATTTCGGTAGATGACATCGCCAAGGCGGTTGGGGTCAGCCGCAGCCATCTGTACCGCGTGTTCATGTCCAATGTAGGCCAAAGCCCGATTGACTATTTAACGGGCTACCGCATCAGCGAAGCGTGTTCCCTGCTGAAAAATACCGGGCTTTCCATCGCCGAAATCGCGGTCTCCGTCGGCTTTTTTGACCAGTTCTATTTTTCCCGCGTGTTCAAAAAGGTCAAAGGCGTTCCCCCCAGCAAGTATCTTGCCGCGCTGGAGAAAGACCCGCAGCTGGGGCTGGTATAAGCCATTTTCACACAATGTCCCACCATACGGCAGCACCTTGCTTTTTGGTGCTGCCGCTCAGTTTTTACCGGCAGACTGATATATTTGCCATAACATTAGAGCAAACGGAGCAAACCATGTCTTTGAAGAAAAATCAGATTTTTGAAACCACGGTCGAAAGCCTTTCCAGCGATGGCAGCGGCGTTGCCCATGTGGAAGGGCAGGCCGTTTTTGTGCCCGGCGCGGCACCGGGGGATGTGATCCGCTGCCGCATTGTAAAGGCATTGAAAAGCTATTCTTTCGGCCGCATTGACGCGATTTTAGCCCCCGGCCCCGGCCGCGTTGCGCCGGATTGTGCCGTGTGCACTCCCTGCGGCGGCTGTGGCCTGCGCCATTTGAGCTATGCTACGGAATGCGAGGCGAAAACCGGCTTTGTACGGGATGCTTTTGCCCGCCTTGGCGGCTTTGATGTAAGCAGCTTTGAGTTTTCGCCCGTTCTCGCCCTGACGGACCACACCGCACACTACCGCAATAAGGTCCAGCTGCCCGTTGGGCTGGATGCCGATGGCCATGTCGTGACCGGTTTTTACGCCGGGCGCACCCACCGTATCGTCCCCTGCCCCGATTGCAAATTGCAGCCGGAGTGGATGAACGCCCTGGCCCGCCGGGCTTGTGCGTTACTGGAAGCCAACGGCATTGCCCCCTATGACGAGGAAACCGGCAAGGGCCGCGTGCGCCATTTGTATATGCGCCAGGGCTGGCACAGCGGTCAGCGCCTGCTGTGCTTTGTGGTAAACGGCAACGGCCTGCCCAACGAAGCCGAGATCTGCCGCACCTTGCAGCAGGAGTTCCTGCTGACCACCGTGCTGATCAACCGCAATCCCGCCCGCACCAACGTGATTTTAGGGCGGGATACCCGCACCGTGCTTGGCCCCGGCGTGATTGAGGATACTTTGGCCGGAGTGCCCATCCAGATGGGTGTGCACGAGTTTTATCAGGTCAACACCCCCGCTGCCGAGCTGCTGTACGCCAAGGCGAAAGAGTTTGCCCGGCTGCAGCCGGATGACTTTTTGCTGGACCTTTACTGCGGTATGGGCACCATTGGCCTTTCGATGAAGCCACACTGCCGCCGCCTGGTCGGCGTTGAGGTTGTGCCGCAGGCAGTGGAAGGTGCCAAAACCGTTGCTGCGCATCTTGGCCTGCCCCCAGAGGAAGCCGATTTTTACTGCATGGACGCCGGCGAAGCCGCGACCCGCCTTGCCAGCGAGGGTGCCCACCCCGATGTGATCGTGGTGGACCCGCCGCGCAAAGGCTGCGATAACGCCACCCTGACTGCCATTGTCCAGATGGCCCCACGCACCCTCGTCATGGTCAGCTGCAACCCCTCCACCGCCGCCCGCGATGCTAAGTTCCTGTGTGAACAGGGATATACGCTGGAAAAGGTTCAGCCCGTGGATTTGTTCCCAAGGACAAGGCACGTAGAGGCGATTGTTTGTTTGTCACGCGACCCAGGCGGCAGCAGTAACGGCTAAAGAATGAGAAAAGGCAGGGCGCAAGCCCCGCCTTTTTTAGTTTCCAGGAGCGAACAGCCAGTGAATGGTTATATCCTCCCCATCAATATCAATGCGGCCAATCAGAGAGTGAACAAGGGCGCGCTTTTGCTCCGGCGTTCCGTTTTCGATGACTGCCGAGGCACCGGCCAGCATTTCCTGCGCAACAGCCAGCCTGTCCACCGTTTCAGGCACGGCCAAGCCGGAGAGTTCCCCCTTCAGAGCGTCAAGCTCCTTTTGCAGGGCAGCCAGCCGCCCGGAGACCGAAGCAACCGGCAGCCCGCCGGTTTGGCATAGGTCAAGCAGCCGTTCCATTTGAGGGCGAACCTCGGCCACGCGGGCCTCTAATACCCGGCGCTTTTCTTCCACGCCGGAGACGTCCACCGGCCCGGCCGCTTTCGCCAGAGCCGCCGGGTCGAATTCCAGGCGCGATATTTCGGCCAGGATAATGGCGTCCAATTTGCCGACCGCCCAGCGCTTGTTTTTACAGTTCGGATCCTTAATCATTTTTTTGGAGGACTTGGCGACGGAGTAACAGGTGTAATATGGCCAGTATTTCCGATTCTCGCCCCGCCCGGAGTAGTTACCGCTAGCAAAATACCGAGCGCCGCAGCGGGCGCACCAAGTAATGCCGCCCAGGATATGCGTGGAGCGAAAAGGGCTGTTTTTTATAAGATCACACGCAGCGCGAGGTTCGGCCGGCTGCCATTTCAGGGATTCTCGGCGGGCAGCCACCTGGTCAAAGTCGTTCTGGGAGACAAGAGCCTCGTGCTGGCCCTCGTAGGTTTTCCCGGCCCAGGTAATGCGCCCCAGGTAGATCGGAGATGACAGCACCGAGCGCACCGTTGTGTCGCTGGCCCAGCAACCGTTTTTTGTGGTGTAGCGCTCGTGCATATATACCTGAATTTTATGCACCGCCCACCCCGCGAGGTAAAGGCGATAAACCTCCCGCACCTGCATGGCCTCGTATTCGTTGACGACAAGACCCTGGCCGCCGTCCTCTTTGGTATAATAGTCATAGCCGATTGGCGCATAACCGCCGCCGTGGAATAGCCCCGCCTTAGCCCGACCTACGCGGCCGATGGCCGAGCGCTCCTTGAATTGTTCACGTTCAAGCTGGGCAAATACCGAGAGAATACCAACCATCGCCCGGCCGAACGCCGTGGAAGTATCGAAATTTTCCAGCATGGAAACGAACCCGCAGCCATTGGCGAGAAAAACGTCCTCCAGCAAGTACAAAGTATCTTTCTGCGACCGGGAGAGCCGGTCAAGTTTCCAGACCAGGACAGCGTCGCACTCGCGGCGGCGTACCATTTCCAGCACCTGCTGCAGCCCAGGCCGCTGCATTTTTGCGCCGGAGAAGCCGGGATCCTCAATAACCCGCAGCAGCGTCCAATCCTTGGCCTGGCAGTAGGCGCGAAGCCGCGAATTTTGCTCCCCGATAGAATAGCCGTGGTCGGCCTGTTCCCTGGTAGATACACGCGCATAACCAACAACGCGCATGAGATAGCCCCCTTTTATTTTTCGAGGGCGCGTGTTATAATAAGGGCGGTCTAACGAACCGCCGCCCGACGCGGGCGCTTTGCCGTTTGCAGCAGCAGAGCGCCGGAACACGCGCCCGGCAAGAACGTCGCCTGTTTGCAGCGGGCGGCGTTTTTTTAGTTTGCGGTATAGGTATAGCCGGATTCTTCCAGCGTAACGGTGCCGAGGGATTCCTCCACGCGGCCGACGTCGTCCAGATAGCCATAATCAGCCACGATAGTGCCGCAGCCGTTAAAGACAATACCCGTGCCGTCGTTCAGATCCAAGGTGAACCAGCTGTAAGACTGGCCCTCTACCCTGGCAGCGACGAATTCCGAGAACTGCGCCTCGGAGATATTCGCCAGACCGGCGGCGTCGAACCAGGCTGTGGCCCGTTCCCCTATTTTGGCAGTACCCGCACCGTTCATCACCGGCGCCGTGGAAACAGAAGCGTTCATCAAGAGATTGTCAGAGCGCCCCGGCGTTTCCGTAGGAACCGGCTCCGGCGCAGACGTAGGCTCTGGCGTTTCAGCCGGAGCCACGGTCGGCGCAGGGCTTGCAGCGACAACCGGCGCAGCTTCAGACACAGGCTCGGAGCTTGCAGCGGCCGAACCGCACCCAGCAAGCAACAACAGACAACCGGCGCAGAGAATAGCTGCCTTGCGCATGAAAATCACCTACCTTACAAGTGTCTCCCAACAGACCCTCGGCCCTTTCGAGCCGGGGGTCTGTTTCTTTTTTAGGTCAGCCTGTGGACGCCGTGTCGTCGATGGTACTCGAAGCAGTACCACCCGCGCTCGGCGCAAAGCCTAAGGCTTTTTCATAAGCCGCCTCGGCATCCTGCACGGAGGAACTGCCAGGCGGCGTGACCACTGGATCAGGCGCAGCGGCCGCACAAGCAGCCAACGCCGGATCAATGACCTTTGACGCAATCTTCATAATGGCCCGGCGGTCTTCCTCAGGCAGAGCAAGATAGTTCGTCAGCAGCGCCGTCTCGAGATTCGACAAATGGTACTGGGCCGCGACCTCGGAAACAAGGCTCGGCTTTTCCGGCTGGAAGATCTCGCCCTCGCCGGTAAGCAGCCACTCGCGCCGGACGTTGAACTTCTCACAGATACGGATCGCGTTTGCCTCCGTAAGAGCCACCGCCCCGCTTTCGATGCGGCAGACGGCAGATTTACCAATGCCCAGAGCCTCGCCAAATTCCCGCTGGCTAATGCCGCCCAGGGCCGCCCGCAGCTCCTTTATGCGTTCATTCAATCAACTCACCTCCCTTCGCTTGCAAGCTGATTATACCACAATAAGTTCCCTAAAGCAACCTATTTTTGAAAAAATCCCTTGACACGGTACACTAAAGAAACTATAATAGTTTACACAAGCAACCGGACAGGTTGACTTGAAGAAACTCAACGCAACGAATAAACAGCGAGGTGAACAGCATGGAAACCAAGAAGAACGAACAGAACACCAAGGCAGAGGCGGAGACTTTCGCCGCAACCGTAAAGGGCATGAACCGCGACGACCAGCTGATGCTCAACGGCTTTTTGCTGGGCCTCGGCGCAGCAAAGGCGCTGCCCCGCCAGCCCGAACAGGCAGGCTGAAAGCCCCGGAGGAAGAAGCGCCATGAAGATTACACACGTTTTCCCGGACGGAACCAGAACGCCGGACATTAACGGCCTCCGGGTTCCGTACACCGCGCAGACGGCCGCCGCCTACCAGGCCGTGGCAGCCGCGCAACACCATAAAAAGGAGGAACACACCGATGAGGATTAAGCGCCGGAAATACAGAACCCTGGCCTTTGCCTACAAGACCGCCGGGCTGCTTTGGGGCCTGGTACACGTCTGCGCCGTGGTTGGTTTTTTGACCGACTGGACGCAGCCCCTGCTTTACGCGGGGATCGGTCTGTTTTCCCTTTTGACCGTAAACGCCTGTATCGGCGGCTGCTGGAGGGCCGAAGCGAGAGCCGACCGCCTGACCCGGCAGATCGCCGAGATGGATAAACAGCACCGAGCCAACAGAAAGGAGGCTGCCTGATGTACTACACGACCTGCCCGCACTGCGGCGCACATCTTGACCCCGGCGAACGGTGCGACTGCCAAGACCACCCCGAAAACGAAGACCAAGAAAGAAAGGAGCAACCCCAAAATGAATGACTACTTAGCAGCCAGCAACGCCACAAGTCTGCTGGATATGGCCAACGGCGCCATCAAGGAGCGCATCGACTACGAAATGGGCCGCGTGATGCAGAACATCAGCGACCCCAACACCAAGGCCAGCGCCAAGCGCGAAATCACCTTGAAGATCACCCTGGCCCCGGACGAAGACCGCAAGCACATCGAGGTCAGCTGCACCGCCAGCAGCAAGCTGGCAGCCATGAACCCGGTAAAGACCAGCCTGGCGACCGGCCGCGAGAACGGTCAGACCGTAGCCGTGGAACTCACCCCGCAGATTCCCGGCCAGCTTGACACGACCGGCAACGTTACCCCCGTCCGCAAACTTCTGAAGTTCGGCGAAGCCGCAGTATAAAAAAGGAGATACAGCAATGGAAAACAAAAGCAGCTTTCTGAAAGACGCCATCGAGAGCATCGCCACCCTGGCCAGCAAGGCCAAAGACCCCAAAACCCTGGAATACAACAGCCACCTCTACCTGATCGACGAAAGCGGCGACGCCAATAGAATCTGGGAAATGAAAGACACTCCCGAAAAGAAGCGCGTCTGCAGCCTGGACGCCCTGGTGGCCCTTATCAAGCATGAGGCCGTAGACCGTTACGCCACCAACGCGCACCCCCTCTTTGTAAACTGCGAAAGTTTCGGCAGCGTAACCTGCTACCTCAGCCCCGATTCCGGCAACTACGAAAACCGCGTCACCCTGTACGAAGCAGCCGCCACCGACGTGCCGGGCTTCCGCGATAGCAAGTGGAGCCTGGAAGAAGCGATGGTCGCCCTGCGCTCTAAGTTCCAGCACACCGACGACGTGGACTACATCCTCGGCCTGATCGGCAGGATGGACGTCAACCAGCAGATCAGCAGCGAGGACAACGGCGTGACGCAGACCGTCCAGGTGCGCAGCGGCGTATCTTTCGTGGAGAACCAGCAGGTGCGCCCCATCGTAAGCCTGGCACCCTATCGCACGTTCCAGGAAGTTCTGCAGCCGGAAAGCGACTTCGTCTTCCGCGTAGACCAGGACCGCAACGTCAGCCTGACCGAGGCCGACGGCGGTATGTGGAAGCTGGCCGCCCGCAACGCGGTCAAGACCTACCTCAAAGACGCCCTGGCAGAAGAAGTTTACAAAGAGCAGGTCATCGTGACCCTGTAACCAGCACCCAGGCAGCCGGACGCCCGGCGGGTGGGATTAGGGGATTCTAAAACGAAAGGAGGAAACCGCTTTGAAAATAGCACTGATACGCGGCGTCGTAACCATAGCCGAACTCAGCAACCTGGACTTCCAGCGCCTAAAGAACATCAGCGGCCTACGGTGGAACAGAACAACCCGCTGCATGGTCGGCCCGGTAAGCCTAAACCTGCTGGACGGCCTGGCCCGCTACTACAAACTCCCGGCGGATATGGAGACCAAACGCCAGCGCCTGGGCAAAACCCGCCGAGAGATTGACGCCGAGCGCCTGGCCGAAGACCCGGCGCCGCTGCTGCCCTACCCGGTAAAGGCAAACCTTTACAAGCACCAAATCCGAGGCGCGAACATGGCCCTGCGGGCCTTTGGCGCCCTGGACGCCAAGACGCCCGGCGGAGGCTTCGGCGAACTTTTCGAGATGGGCTGCGGCAAGACCCTAACCACCATAGCGGTGGCGGGCGCCCTGTACAACCTGGGCAAGATAGACCGCGTTCTGGTAGTGGCCCCGACCAGCGTATGCAGCGTCTGGCCTCACGACCTAAACCAGTTCGCAGCCTTTCCCTGGGAGGCGCGGGTTTTACTGGGCGATAAAAAGAAGCGCCTCAAGGCCCTGAACGAATTGAAAAACTGGCCCTTTAAGGCCCTGCGCATAGCGGTCATAAACTACGAAAGCACACACCGCGATGGAATCTTTGAAGCCCTGGCCGCCTACAGGCCAGACCTGATCGTGTGCGACGAAAGCCAGCGAATCAAAAACCCCAGCGCAGCACAGAGCAAGGCCCTGCACAAACTGGGCGACGCCGCACCTTTCCGCATGATCCTAAGCGGTACGCCGGTACAAAATAACGCGGTAGACCTATACAGCCAATACCGCTTCTTAGACCCGGCGGTCTACGGCGCCAACTTCTACGCCTTCAAAAACCGCTACTGCATAATGGGAGGGTACGGCCAACATCAGATTGTGGGCTACCGCAATATGGACGAACTGGTCGAGAGAGAACACTCCGTCGCCTACCGCGTAACCAAGGAAGAATGCCTCGACCTGCCACAGCAGACCTTTATAAACAGATACGTTCAGTTCACCGACGCCGAGCAAGCCATATACGAGCAGTTGCGCAAGAGCAGCTTTCTGGAATTGGAGACCGGCGAGAACGTGACCGCAACCACGATCCTGACCATGTACCTGCGCCTTATGCAGCTAACCGGCGGCTTTTTAACCGCCGACGAAAGCACCCGGCCGAAGCAGGTCAACACCGCCAAGCTGGACGCCCTGGCCGACATCGTAGACGACTACGTTGTGGACGCGGGCAAGAAGCTGGTGATTTTTGCCCGGTTCCGGGCCGAAATAGCCGCCATAGAAAACCTGCTCCGGCTGCGTAAAATTCAATACGGCAGCATTTACGGAGACGTGCCGATGGAAGAACGCGGAAAGATCGTCGAGGACTTCCAGACAAACCCGGACACGAAGGTCTTTGTGGCGCAGATTCAGACCGCTGGCCTTGGCATAACGCTACACGCCGCCAGCACGGCAGTTTTTTACAGCTATGACTACAACTACGCCAACTACGCACAGGCCCTGGCCCGTATTCACCGAATCGGCCAGCGCCTCCCGGTCACCTACATACACCTTGTAGTGGACGGCAGCATTGATGAAAAGATTCTCGCCGCCCTGGAAAACAAGGAAGACATGGCAAAGACGGTGGTGGACAGCTGGCGCGAGGTTTTGACCGCACCCGAAAAAAGGAGGAACCCATGAACAACCCCAAAGAACGCACCGCCTGGATCAAGGCCCAGGAGGCCGCTGCCGACGAAGACCCGCACGGCTACCCGGAGCCGGGGGAACCTAACGAAAGCACCGAGGAACGAATGCAGCGTTTTTTCTTCCAGCAGGTGACCGAGGGCAACGCCACCGCTGACGGCGACGGCGTCCAGCTTTTGACCGTAACCATCACCCTGGCGGAGTACCGCCGCCTGGCCCAGCAGGACGGCAAGCTGGAATATTTGCAGAAACAGCTCGATAAAAAGGAAGAAGCCCTGGCCTTTATGCACCAAAAAAGCATAGAAGACAACAAGGCTGCCAGCAACTACCGCCGCCAGATTGAAGACCTGAACCGAGACCGGCGCAACTTGGCCGAGAACGCCAACATCGTGGCCAACGCCGAACAGAAAACCAGGGAATCCCTGGAAAGGGCAAACGCTCGCATCGAAGAACTCACGCAGGAAATTATCCGGGTCGAAAAGAACAGAGACGCAGCCTGGGAACGGTTCAGCGAGGTCTCCAAGAAGCTGGACGCCGCAGAAGCAAGTCTCAGAAATAAAACCCTCGCCCTGACCTCCCTGATGAACGACTTGGAGGCCCTCGGCGTAGAACCTAAAAAGCACAACACGGAGGAAGAACAGAAATGAGCCACATTCGCCACATTCAGAGAAACATGGCCCGCACGGCCCTGGCCGCCGAGGGCGTGACCAAAGTAAACCGCCGCCTCAGCGCGGACAAGTACATCAAGGGCTGGACAAAGACCTGGCGCAAGGCTGCAGACGACTGCGTCCAGATGTTCAGCGACCCGATGCCGAACCGCCCCGCCAGCTGCCAGGGGGTGAACCGCGTATGACGATTCTGGAACAGGTGGACGCATACCGCGCCCTGCTGGACGAAAAGGAGCGCCTGGCCGACGCCACCAAGGAAAACAACAAAGCCCTGGAAGAAGCCCGCAACGCCCTGGCCCAGGTGATGATTGACGAAGAAACCCCGCAGATCAAGCGGGCCGGTTACAGCTACTCGGTCGCCCTGAAAACCAAGTACAGCAAGCGCAGCGGCGCCGACCAGCTTTTGATGGACACCCTGCGCGACTTCGGCCTGGGCGACCTAATCAAGGAGACCGTCAACGCGCAGAGCCTCCAGGGCGCCATGAGTAACCTGGCAGCCGAGAACGACGACCAGCTCCCCGACGAATTCCAGGACTGCGTGAACACCTACGAATTCTACGACGTTACCCGCCGCAAGGCGGCCAAGTAAAGGAGAAACAACATGGCAAGCACTGCATTAACTAAAGTAGACCCGGCGGCTTTCCAAATCACCCCCATCTCGGAGGAAGTCGCTCAGGTGATCCACGAGGAGCTCGACGGCCTCGGCCCGATTCCCTTTGATACCGTAAAGGTTCCCAGCGGCGGCGGGATTGCTTTTGAAGTACCCTCCGACGACCCGGAAAGCCCGGACAGCGAAAAGAGCCTGGTGGGCGTTATCGTATACCACCACTGCACCAACGCATACTGGGCAAACTCCTTTGACGGCAAGAACGAACAGCCCGACTGCGCCAGCATGGACGGCAAGAACGGTATTGACCGAGACAGCGGCGAACTTCGCCAGTGCGAAAGCTGCCCCCTCAACCAGTTTGGCAGCGCCCCGGACGGCAAAGGCAAGGCCTGCAAGAATATGCATCGCATTTACCTTTTGCGCGAGGGCGAGGTTCTGCCCCTGCTGCTGCCCCTGCCGCCGACCAGCCTGAAAGCCTTTAAGGACTACCTGGCAAAGCGAATCGTTCTGAAAGGCAAGCGGGCCTGGCAGGTACTCACGCAGATCACCCTGAAAAAGGAACAGAACTCCGGCGGCATTACCTACGCCAGCTGCGTGTTCACTAAGCTGGGCGACCTTACCCCCGCCCAGGCCGAACAGATCAAAGGCACCGTGGATGCCGTGAAGCAGCTGGCCGAGAGCGTACCCCTGACCGCTGCCGACGAAGCCTCCGGCGAGACCCCCACCAAGGAAGCAGTTCTGGACGCGCTGCCGGATGATCAGGACTACCCCTTCTAAGCAATACACCCCTGAGCAAATACCACCAACAGCCGGGGCAGGACAGCCCTGCCCCGGCTTTACTTTTTTAAGAGCGAGGAAACGGAAAAGTGGCACCGAAGATCAACATCGACGACTTAGTCGATTACAAAACCTCATACACCGCCGCCGTTAAGAAGCCGGAAGTCTCCGGCACACGTTTAACCAGCCTCTGCCCCTTTCACGACGACCGCAAGGCCAGCTTCAGCGTTGACCTGAAAACCGGGCAATATACCTGCTTTGCCTGTGGCAAAAGCGGAAATTATATAGATTTCATAGCCGAAATGCGCGGCATTTCCACCAAGGACGCCTACAAGGCAATCCTGCGGGAACACGGCGTGGCGGAACCCAGCGGCAAGGACGAACCGAAACCGCAAGCGCACTACACCGTGGACGACTACGCTGCCGAGAAGCACCTGCCCGCCGACTGGCTCCGCCAGCAATGCAGCCTCACCGACGAAGCCGAGAAAAAGACCGGCGACCCCTACATCAAAATCCCCTACTTCGGCCCGGACGGCAAGGCTCAGGTCTACCGCAAGCGCATGGGCAAGCACAGCTTCAAGTGGGGCTATGGTTCCGCCGGTAAGCTACTACCCTACGGCGCCTGGCGCATACAGGGCATGAAGATTGCTGGCTACACCGTACTGGTTGAGGGCGAGAGCGACACGCAGACCATGTGGCACCTGGGCTTTGCGGCCTTAGGCGTACCCGGAGCAAGCACGTTCAAAGAGGACTGGGTCAAATACCTGGACGGCATCGAAACCGTATACATTCACAAAGAACCCGACCTCGGCGGCGACACGTTCAAGCAGGGCGTCCTCCGGGCGCTGAAAGACGGCGGCTTCACCGGCAGCGTGAAGATTTTCACCTGCGGCGACAAGGGAGAGAAAGACCCCTCCGACCTATACATCAAGCTGGGCGAGGACGCAGCGCACGACGCACTGCACGAACTGCTCAAAACCGCGCAGCCGGTAGACCTGGCCAACCTGGAAGCAGCCCTGCCCGTGGCGATAGAGGGAGCGCCAAAGAACCTGCGCCAGCCCCCCGGCTGGTTTTACAGCGACCATGGCATCAGCCGGATAGATGAAAAGACGGAACAGCCGGTCTGCGTTTGCCGAACCCCCATCATTCTGACCCGGCGGCTCAAACGTACCGACACCGGCGAGGAAAAGATCGAGGTTGCCTGGAAACGCGACGACGAATGGCAAACGGCCATCTTCCCCCGGTCAATGATTTTTCAAAGCCGCAGCATTACGGTTCTGGCCGATAAGGGCTGCACCGTAACCAGCGAGAACGCCAAGCAAGTGGTGCGGTTCCTGGGCGCCCTGGAGCAAGAGAACATCGACGCCCTGCGCCTGGAAGAAAGCACCTCGACATTCGGCTGGCAGAGCCGCCGCAGATTCCTGCCCGGACATGCCCCCGACATGGTACTGGACATCGAGCCAAGCATGACCCGCTGGGCCAGCGCCTACTGCCGCAGCGGCACCCTGGAAGCCTGGGCCGCCTGTATGCAGCCGCACCGCAGCCGCCACCGGTTCAGGTTTATCCTGGCCGCCAGTTTTGCAGCCCCCCTCCTGGCAATCATCAAGCAGCGCATCTTCTTCGTGTACAACTGGGGCGGCAGCCGAGGCGGCAAGACCGCTGCCCTGAAAGCAGCCCTCTCCGCCTGGGGAGACCCGGAGCGCCTAATGGCGAACTTCAACGCCACCCAGGTCGCCCTGGAACGCATGGCCGGCTTTTTCTGCGACCTGCCCCTGGGCATAGACGAACGCCAGCTGGCGGGCAGCAAGCAAGAGGGTCTGGAAAAAATCGTGTATATGCTGGCCAACGGCACCGGCCGGAGCAGAGGCAGCAAGGACGGCGGCCTCCAAGAACTGCGCACCTGGCGCAGCGTAATTCTGGCGACCGGCGAGGAACCCATCGGCAAGGCCAACAGCCAGACCGGCGTTAACACCCGCGTGCTGGAAGTAATAGGCGCCCCCTTTGAAGACGAAGCCAGCGCCAGCGATATGCACCAACAGGCAGCGCTAAACTGCGGCTGGGCCGGGCCGGAGTTTATACAGTATATACTCGACACCGGCGACCAGGCGATCCTGGACGAATACCAGGACGTGGTCACGAGGGTGCGAGACCTGGCCGGAACTAAGAACGGCAGCCATGTGGCAGCCGTGGCGACCGTAGCCCTGGCAGACCGAATGCTCAGCCGCTGCATTTTTCACGAGACCCCCGAACAGGCAGCAACAGAGACCGAACGCATGACCACCCGAATCGTGGCCGACCTGAAAGAGCAGGAACAGCCCGACGTCAACGAACAAGCCGCCCAGTTCATAGCCGACTGGATCAACTCGAATATACGCAGCTTTGTGGACGGCAACTACAATCAGCGGTTCGGATATGTAGACGGCGACCTCGCCTGTATTTTCCCCAGCCTACTGCGCGAGGCCCTGGAAAACGCCGGGTTCAGCTACCGCAAGACCATGACCTGGCTGGCCGAGAACGGAATCTGCCAGGTGGACAAAGCCGGAAAATACCAGATCGTCAAAAAGTACGACGGCCGCCCGGTTCGCATGATCGTACTGGATACCGTACTCCTGGCGACCCCGCCCAGCGAGGCCGACGAAGACGGCTTCACCGTACTGCCGGAGAGCGAAGACCTGCCGTTCTGACCACGCCACACCTCGCCGCGCAGCGCCCACAGGGAGAGTGCACAGCGGGCAGTCGGGCAACGGCAAACAAGAGAGACCACCGCAGAGAACCGCGCAAAAACAGCCGCCTCTTTTTTCCGGCGGAAAAAACGCGGCAAGTTACCGGCAAGTTAAGGTTACACAGGGTTACACAAGGTTACACCGCCGCAACGCGCCAGGTGTAACCGAAAACCCGCGAAAAGCCGCCGTATTTTCTAATAGTTACACCTGTTACACCTAAATCAATACAAAATACACTCGTGACGGAAATTTGAGGAACGCCAAAAACAAATTTTTTATACAGGGTATATTTTTACAGCCCCTTTAGGTGTAACCGCGCAGAAAGACAACTGATTAACGGCGCAGCAGCGCCAAAAAGGAAGTTACACCTACAAAGCAGAAAGGACAGCAGCCATGAAAAAACAGAACTACCAACTCCGAATCGTAATTACCCAGGGCAAAGAGGTTCTGGCCGAGGTAAAGATGCGGCGAGATACCCTCGAAGACCTGCCCAGCGTACCGAGCCTCCCCGGCACGATCTACAACATGATCGGCGACCTTTGCCGCCTGCAGGCAGCCAGCGCCGAGACCGATGAACCGACGGCCAACGAAGGTGACGCAGAACCGGAACCCGCACCGACACCGCACCTGCCGCCGAGAGTTAAGATCGTACCCCTGGCAGCGCCAGCGCCAGCACCGGCGGCGGAACCGGAACCCAAAACGCTGCCAACAAAAGCAGCGGCAGATCCGACGCCGCCCGCCCTGCCCACAGAGAAACACCTGACCCCCGCCAGCGCCCCGCGCGGCAAAGGGCTGCCGCCTAAAAAAACGCTCTACCACTTCATCTGCAAAGACTGCGGCGGTACCTTTACCGTATTCGGACAGTACCGGGACGGCGACACCGTAAAATGCTCAAGCTGCGGCGGCACAAACGAATTCAAAGACAGCTTCGCCAGCTTCGACGCTTACTGCGACAAGTGCGGCGGCCATGTGTACGGCCGTACCAACAGCGAGGACACCGAAATGGTCTGGTCTTGCCGCTGCCGCAACGACCTCATCCTGACCTGGAACAAGAAGCTGAGAAAGTACACCAACGGAGGCAAGTGAGATGGCCACCAAGAAAATCACACTCCCAGACCCCTACGCACACAAAACCCTGCGCAGCTACTGCACCGCCCTGGTGCGCTGCGGGGCAGCCGAAAGCCTGACCGACGCCAGGAAAAAAGCGCGAACCATGATACCCAGCGAAAAGAGCATTCAAGCCGAAATTCTGTGCTACCTGAACGAAATCGGCTTTTTTTGGAAAGATGCCGCCGGGCCATACCAGCAGCGCGGAATCCCGGACATCGTAGGAGTACTGCACGGACGCTTCTGCGCGTTCGAGGTAAAACGCCCGCTGCTGGGCGAGGCAACACCCCTCCAGGAACGGACGATTCAGCGGATCCAGGACAAAGGCGGCGTGGCCGAGGTAGTAACCAGCGTGGCCGATGTACGAGCCGCCCTGGAAGAAGCCCACCTTGTACCGCAAAAGGAGGCAGCACGATGACAGAACCTTACACCCCCTCCGTCAAGGGAGCGCGGGAAGACCTGCGCGACTGGCTGCGACGCTACCGCACAGCCCGGAACCGAAAGCGTGACCTGGACAACCGCCTTAAAAACGTCCTGGCAGACCTGAACGACCCTCCCCTGGGCGGCCAAGGCAGCGGCAGCCCAGGCAGCGGAACGCCAAGCGCCGGAGCCGCAGCCATAGCCTACAAGATCGACGAAGTGGAACAGCACATCAAAGACCAGCAGGGCCGCATGGCGCAGATTTTCCTGGAGACCTGCGAGGTCATAGATTTGCTGCCCGACATAGAAGACCGGCAGCTTCTCGAAAAGCGCTACATCGACTGCCAAGGCTGGCAGCAGATTGAGAAAGACCTCTACCTGGCCCGGTCAAACCTTGCCCGCCGGGAAGCCAAGGCCCTGGACACCCTGCTGCAAAATAAGACCGTACAGGAAAAGCTGGCCGCCTGGCTGGACGGCCTGGCTGTATAAACAAAGGAGGAAATCATGAAGCTGAAAGACAACCGGGTTACTAAGATAGACCCGAACTACAAGGAAATCCGCAAGCTGGACGCCCTACTCACCGAGGCAGGAATCCCGCACACGTTCCAGACGTTTTACTGGAACAACACCGGCGACCTGCGCGGCGCTCAGATCATATACCCGGAGGACGGCCCGAACCGGGTGGCCGACGTAATAATAACCGGCGCCAGTTACGGAAACGAATTTGACCTGCTGGAAATGATGGGCCTCGTGCCGGAGACGGCAGAGCCGGACGAACTGACCGGCGGGAACATTGAGGGCTACATGACCGCAGAAAGACGCTTCCGGCGGATCCGCTACCACTGGGACACGCACGGCGGAAAGGAGGCGACCGACAATGCCTAAGTTGCCAAGCGGCGTGAGCATAGTGACAGAAAGCGCCCTGTCCCTGATTTTCAAAGATGGCCCGCGCGGGCAATTCCTCTGCCTGACGAAAGACCAGGACGGAAACGCGAAAATTTGTGCCGTGGATAACAACACCGGCGGCGCCTGGACGGAGGACTTCAACAGCCTGACCGCCGCCCTCTACTGGCTGGAAAACCAGGCCGCCACCCCGAACGAGGCCGAAACATACGCAGCGGCCAAGGCCGCCGAACAGTACGACGACCCGCTGCGGGAGGAAATCGACCGCCACGTCGAAAATGAGAGAGCCGCCACGCAGACGCTGGCCGACCAGATAGACCGCTACATCGAAAGCGAGAGGGCCGCCGCGCAGACGCTGGCCGACCAAATAGAACACTACGTGAACACCGCCCACGAGGAAAGGGTTGCTGTACAAACAAAAGTTGCGGCGATACTGCGCCACAATAAACACAAGGAGGAAGAACAATGAAGCGGTACAAGGTTACCTACAAGGGGTTTGTCTACGTTGAGGCGAACAGCAAAGAGGAAGCCCTGCGCCTGGCGCAGGATGGCGCAGATGAGGGCGGGATGAGATCCTGGGAAGACGTCGTGGCGCCGGAGGATTTCTTCTTTGACCTCGACTATCCGGACAGTGACGACTAATATGATTTTTGAAGTGAAAGACAAAACGGGCCGCCCAATGATGACGACCCACGACCCCCGCTGCGTATACGACGACGACACCTGCAAGGAAATGCGGGCCGCCGGATATAAAGTCACCCTGGACGGCAGAGCTTGGCCGCCAAGAGAGAGAAAGGAGAAAAAAGCATGATTTCAATTTTGACCGAGGCAGCCCACGCCCTGTTCTATATGACCGGCGGCGCTTGCTGCGGGTTCTTCCTGGCGGCCCTTTGCCACGCCGCCGGGAACGACAGCGACGACAGGCGCCTGACCGAGAGCCTGGCAGAGCGCGAACGAATTATCAGAGAGACGATGGAGACCCAGCAGCGAACCAACGACCTCCAACGCCGCACCAAGGAACTGCAAGACCAGCGCCATGCAGAGATCACAAAGTGGGCCGCCAGCCTGGCAGCAAGGGAGGGGCGCCTTGCCCGCGCGGAACGGCTCTACTTCGAGCGCACCGGCCACCGCGTAGACGAAGCAGCCAGGAAAGAATGAGCGCCCGCGAACCAGAACCGGCGCCGCACTACATGGCCGTGACAGCCGACAACCTGGAAACGCCGGTCGCCGTTTTTGACGACCTCGACGCCATGTGCCGCTGGGCCAGGATCAGCAAGCACGTTGCCTACTGCATGATTAGCCGAGGCACCGTGCGCAAGAAAGGCCCTGCCGCCGGGTGCCGCCTGGTAAACCTATACCCGCTACACAAAAAGCGCCCCGGCAGATAGACTGCCGGAGACAGCAAAACCGCCCGGAAAACCGGGCGGCGTTTTTTATTTTACCGGTGAAGCAAAGTCAGCCAGAGCCAGACCGCCACCATCCCACTCCGTATGGAACGTCGTCTCGACGCCCAGCAGGGAGCCGTCAGCGTCCAGGGCTTCCAGCGTCAGGCCGTCCTTGAATGGGCAATCAGGCTCCCCGGAGGCGGGAACCGTGCTGCACCATTTGACGACGCCCGGCTCGTAGCATATCCGGGCAACAATACGGCCGTTTTCTTCAACCTCGAAATAATCCCCGCAGCCGCCATGCGTCCGGCCAAGGCCAGGCAGCCGACGAACACGGCGGCACCAGCCGAAAGCGTCCTGCCCGGAGCGCGGGGAGACGATCAGCGGGCCGAGCATACAAGCCCTCCCCTCAATATTCTGCGCGGGCCGAAAGCCCGGACAGGTAGACCCAGTGCAGACCGTTATCGTCGCGCTTCCACTCGCCGCCCAGAGCTTCAAGCGTAGCAAGCAGGCCGTTATAATAGCACTGCTCGGCGGCAAGAGTTGTGGACGAAAGATCCGTCCGCTGGCGCAGACCGTAGTGGGTGTCAAGCATACCGGCGAGGGTTTCAAGCCCGCGCTGGAGGCGTTCGGTTTCGGCAACGGTAAGACGATGAGTGTTAGACATTGAGAACCCCCCTATTTTTTGCGGCGGCGATTTCTTCCGCCTTGGTGATGTGGTAGACACAGCCCGTCCACACGGTGCTGAACGTACCCTCGCAGCCACGACCAAGCAACGCGCAATCGTTGCACATGGGGTTGATACGCAGCCCCGGCGTTTCTTTTTTAGTAGGCATACAGAAAACTCCTCTCAATGCAGAATAGAAACCAGCGTGGCGGCGCGGATGCGGTAAGAATGGATGTTGCCGGAGTCGGTGGATTTTTCAACCAGAGACAGCGTCTTCTCCGATACCCGGAACACGCTCAAAATGGTGGCCGTGGCGCCGTAGTTGTACTGGCGAACCATACCAGGCTCCAGGGCCGAAGCAGGAACGGCGGGAACGTCGCCGACGCCTTGCAAGTGAATGGACTTCATAAAAATGCCTCCTTAGTATTCGAGCATATATCCGGTGTAGCAGAAGTTAGCGGCCAGATCTGCGGCCTTCGTGATGGCAGCGCCGCAAGCGGCAGCTTGGTCGGCAGGAACCGCACCGATGGCCGACCAGTTGACGCCCAGGCGGATCGGATCCATCGGATGGTTGATCTCGCAGACCTGAACGTGGAAGTCGAGGCCAGCGCAGAGGGCATCAACGCGCTCCTGCAAGTAGTTGAACTCCTGGCGGTAGTAACGATAAGTGATGGTCTTCATAGGGAAGCGCTCCTTTCAGATTTTGTGACCCGCGATGCGGATCGTGTCGATGATGGCGTTGTGGGTACGGCGCCCGGCGGTTTCATACCAGCGGGCTTTGATGGGGCGAATAGGGTTTTCCCACCATACGAAATAGGCTCGACCGCGAACCGTATCGACCAGAACGCTGGCGTGGGTAACGCCACCGGTTGCAAACTTGAAATCCCGACGCAGGAGAACCAGCCCGTCCAGGTGGCCCGCCGCGTTGCAAAAATCTCGCATACGCTGCGCGGGGTCGTTTTTGTCCTCGAAATCGTTTTTGTCCTCGAAAGAAGCGAAGCCCTCAGATTCGAGCATTTCAACCAATACATTGTTTTTCATGGCAAGAACCTCCTTTTAATTTTCTGCGGCAACGACCGCCGCTGCCAGGTTGTAAAGCGTTTCGTGATCGTTCCACGTGATTTTGTTGTTGTCGAACGCCTTGTCGATTTCGGCGAAGCACTCGTTGCGGTCGCCCTCCGTCTTGATGGCGGCAATTTTGTAAACCAGCTTCTTGAACATCTTTGTGTACCCCCTTGGTGTTTCGATGTCTGTGTGATACCACACAAACGCAGGGTTTTCAATGCGCAAATCGTCCAAAGAATAACGTTGTATCTTGGTATTTTTTGATTGCCGCCAAAAATAGGGCAGCCCACAAAAAAAGACCCCGCCCCCTTGTTTTTTGGGGCGGGGCGGCAAAATGCCGGGCGCGTTCTACATAGCCTCCAGGGTGAAATCCCAGTATTTTACATAAACCTGGGCCTCTTTGATCGTTTTGAAGTATTCCAGGTGCCAGCCGAACTTGTTATAAAGCGGAGCCAGGATGCCGCCGGGAAGAACCTCGCACAAATAGTATTTTTCAGCAGGGCCTTTGTCTGGCCTATTCTGCACCATATACCGGCGGCCATTGTACGAAAAACGACGTTTTCTTGTAGGTTTCAACATTTTCAACACTCCTTTCAACAACTCTGTGTTACCATACGAACGCAGTAAATGCAAGCCCAAAAGTCAGGACACAACAGGACATGGAACCGTGCTACAATAATAGCGTCGAGAGTTGGAGATGCGAAAGCACCGCCAGCACGGCAGCACTCGACGACGCGCATGACTTCCTCCGCGCACAGCAAAGATCAGCGATTCGAGCAGAGCGATCGCTGTTTTTTTATTTACCACGTTACGCGGCTTTCAAGCTCCTTTCCCGCGTTCGCCTCGAACCACGGCCAAAGCCCCAGGCGCTAAGCCTCCCAAGCAAGCGACGCATCACAGCAAGCTGGCGGCAGCAGGGCCGGGAGAGTTCAGGCAAAATGGTAAAAGCTGGCAAGCGCAGGGCCAAAAGGTACTCCCTGAGGCCTCCCCCTGCGCGGGGCGAGGAAGGCGCGTCGTTTTTTCGGATGAGAGGCAAAAAAAATCAGGCGTTGCGTTACGTTTTGGAACCAAAGCGGCACGAAAACGGCGCTAAATAGCAGGAAGCACCGACCGAGAACGGCGGCCGCGTGGCAGAATGCAGACCAGCACCGGGGCGGCCAGGTGGCACGACAGCGACCACAGCCGAACCTAAAGCCGAGGCGGCCAGCCCGCGAGGGCGGCAGACCAAGAACAGCCACCGTTTCCCTGCGGTGGCGAGAGATTCCGACCGGCCAGGCAGGGCCGGAGACGGACGCACCCCGAAAAAGAACTGGGCCTGATACACAAAGACGAAACCTTGCAGGGGCGCCAACGAACGCCGCAAGGATAAAACAGCCGACGGAGAACCGCCGGAGAGCCGAACCGAGGAAAGGAAGCGCTGCCAGACAGCGCCGCAAGGCGCATTTTGCGTGCATAGTTCAACAGGCAGAACGCCCGCCAGCCCGGCGGGTGACGTTGGTTCGAGACCCGCTGCACGCTCCACATTTGAATACCGCCTGACCGATAACGGCCCGGCGGTATTTTTGTACAACTACGGAGGCGGCTTATGCAAATAGAGACACGAAAACTGGCCGACCTGCGCCCGGCCGAGTACAACCCGCGCAAGAAGCTGGCGCCGGGCGACCCGGAGTATGAGAAGATAGCCCGGAGCATTGAAGACTTCGGCTACTGCGACCCCATTATCATAAACAAGGACGGAACCATCATAGGCGGACACCAGCGCACCCAGGTCTTGCTGGATATGGGCGCCGAGACGGCCGACGTGGTAGTGGTAGACCTGGACAAAGACCGGGAAAAGGCGCTGAACATCGCCCTGAACAAAATCACCGGCGAATGGGACGCCGCCAAGTTGACCGAACTGGTGGGCGACCTTGACCTGAACGGCTATGACCTGACCAAGACAGGTTACAGCCAAAAGGAACTGACAGCCATGCTGGAACAGACCCGGATCCGGCCGGAGGACTTCAGCCAGGAATTCAGCCTGCCCAGCCGAGACACCGTGCTGGCCCACACGATGCACGTTACCCTGCACCGCGAACAGATCAGGATCATCAAGGCAGCCATCAGCGCAGCGACCCGCGACGGTGAGGGCGAGACCTACGGCAACACAGACAAGAACGGCAACGGACTGGCAAAGGTGGTGAAAGAATGGCTGGCAGCGAACACAAGCTCCGCCGAGAGCGAAGACCTTTAAGCAGCCTACACCCGGCGGATTATAACCCCCGGAAAAAGCTGACGCCCAGCGACCCGGAGTATAAAAACATAGAGCGCAGCTTAAAAGAGTTCGGTTATGTAGACCCCATCATCATCAACCAGGACGGAACCATCATAGGTGGCCACCAACGCTGCACCGTTCTGCAAGACCTGGGAGAGACCGAGGCAGACGTCATTGTTTTAGACCTTAGCAAGGACGACGAAAAGGCGCTGAACATTGCCCTTAATAAAATCGGCGGCGAATGGGATATGCAGAAGCTGCGCGATGCCCTGGGCGACTTAACCCTGAGCAAGCTGGACGTGAACACAACCGGTTACAGCGACGACGAATTACAAGTCGTGCTGGGCGACGACCTACTGGAAAAGGAACACGAAGACCCGACCGTGGACAGAATGGCGTTCACGCTCAGCCTGGAACAGTACGCGGACTTGCAGCAAGCCCTGAAAATCATCGGGGCCAAGTACAAGCCCGACCAGATGGAGACGTTCGGCAATACGAACAAAACCGGCAACAAAATATATATGGTGGTGAAAGAATGGGCCGCGCAAAAGAAATTGAAATTCGAGTAATACCGAGCCGGATCGCCAACCCGTTTATTAAGGCGCACCATTACAGCGGCAAGGTGGTAAACAATAGCTGCCTACACTTCGGCGCATTTTTGGACGGACGGCTGCACGGCGTACTGAGTTACGGCCCCAGCCTGGACAAGAAAAAAATCATCGGTCTGGTAGAGGGTACAACCTGGGACGGGTTCCTGGAACTAAACCGCATGGCCTTTGACGACTACCTGCCCCGGAACAGCGAGAGTTACTGCATCGCCAAGACGATCCGCCTGATCAAGAAACAGGCGCCGCAGGTAAAGTGGGTCATTAGTTTTGCCGACGGCTGCAGCTGCGGCGACGGCACCATCTACCGAGCCTGTAACTTTGTTTTGACCGACATCAAACGGAACGACGCGCTGTGCCTTTTGCCCAACGGAGACAAAATCCACAAAATGACCCTGCACAGCAACCCGACGAACCCCCGCCCGGAACTGGGCGGGCGCAGCTTTTACGACGTGACCGGCGGCAAGTACGACTGGGACGCCTACGTCAAGGCCGTGGGCGGAACGATCCTGCCAGGCTACCAATTGCGCTACATCTATTTTATCGACCCGGAATACAGGAAACGGCTGAAAGTGCCGGAAATCCCGTTCAGCCGGATCGACGAATTGAACGCGGGAATGTACAAGGGCGAGAGCATCACCCAGGCAGAAAGACACGCCGCCAGCCACTACGAACCCTGACCCTGAAAGGAGGCGCACCCCATGGCCGGAACCGGCGGGCAGTATTACGACAGCAAAGTCATGTCCCAGCTTTTCGGAGTTTCGGTGCGCCGAATCCAACAGCTGACGCAGGACGGCGTGATCGAAACCGTCCCCCTGAAAGTAGAGGGCCGCACGGTACGGCGCTATGAACTGGTGCCGACGATCCAGGCTTACACCAAATACCTGGCCGATAAAGCCTACGGCCGAGAACAGATCAACACCGAGGCCGAGTTAAAGGAACAGAAACTGAAAGCCGAAATCGCCCTGAAAGAAAGCCAGGGCGAACTGCACCGGCTGCGCACGGCCATTGCGGCCGGAGAGTATATCAGCATAGAGGAAGCGCGTGCCGACTATACGAAATTTTTTGCAGTATTGAAGCGATTCTGCGCAGGACTGCCAAGCCGGGTGACCGGCATGGTGGGAACCCGGATAGACCCGGTGGCAAGCCGGGCGCTGGAAAAAGACCTGAACACAGAAATCAACGATATGCTGCGCACCTTCGTCCTGGCGGCTGACGCTAAGGACGGTGGCGACGGATGAACAGCGCACCCCGCCGAAAGCCCCGGACGTTCCGCTTCAAGCGATACCAGGTGCCGAAATACATCAAGGACGCCCTGGCGACCTTGAAGCCGCCGGACGATATAACCGTGAGCCAATGGGCCGAGCGTAACCGCATACTGAGCCGCAAGGAATCCAACCTGCAAGGCTACTGGCGCAACAGCGTGACGCCCTACCTTACCGGCATTATGGACGAATTCAACAACTGGGAAACCGAGCAAATCATTTTTGTGAAGCCTACCCAGTGCGGCGGCACCGAGGGCGAACTGAATATGCTGGGCTATGTAATAGACCAAGACCCCGCGCCGGTTTTGATCGTATACCCGAACGACGAACTGGCCGAGAGTACGAGCGCGAACCGCATATCCAGCATGATGGAGACCCCCTGCCTGAAACGACACTACCTGAAAAATTCCAGCAGCAAAAAGGAATTGCAGTTTGACACGGATATGTATGTGGCCCTGACCGGCTCCAACTCCCCCGCCGACCTGGCAAGCAAACCCATCCGTTACCTGTTCCTGGACGAAGTGGACAAATACAGTGCCGCCAGCCGCCAGGAAGCAGACCCCATCAACCTGGCAATCGAGCGAACCAAGAGTTATATTACGAACCGCAAAATCTATATGTGCAGCACCCCGACGCTGCGCACCGGCCACATCTGGAAAGCCAAGGAGGCCGCCGATGTAGAAAAACATTTTTTTGTACCCTGCCCGCACTGCGGAAAGTACATAGAACTAAAGTTTGCGCAGATCCGCTGGCCCGGCAAGGAAGACGGAATGAGCGACCGAGACCGGGCCGAATTTGCAAACTACGTCTGCCAGGAATGCGGCTGCATCATAACCGACCAGCACAAGCCGGAAATGCTGCAGCACGGAGAGTGGCGGGCCGTGCGCCAAAGCACCCGCTTTGCCCGGAGCGTAGCGTTCTGGATGAATACGCTGTACAGCCCCTTTACACGGTTTAGCGCCATAGCCGCCGAGTTTTTGAAATCCAAAGACGACCCCGACCGGCTGCACAACTTCACCAACAGCTGGCTGGCGGAACCGTGGGAAGATACCAAGCTGAAAACCAGCGCCGAACTGGTGCAGGAGCGCCAGACCGAGCGCCCGGCCTACGAGGTGCCGCCCTGGGCCAAGCTGCTGACCGGCGGCGTGGACGTGCAGGAAAACTGCCTGTATTGGAGCATACGCGCCTGGGGTGACTTTTTGACCAGCCAGAACATCGCGCACGGCCAGGCGTTCAGCTTTAACGAAATAGCGAACTACATGAATCTGGAATACCGGCAGCCAGACGGCACCGCCATGATGGTGGCCCTTTGCCTGATTGATTCCGGCGACCAGACCGATGAGGTGTACGAGTTCTGCGCAGAGAACGCAGAGTGGGCGCTGCCCTGCAAAGGCACCGACACTATGCTGAGCCACTACAAACTTAGCACCGTGAACAAAGCCGGCTCGAAAGCCTACGGCATGAACCTGGTGCTGGTGGATGGCGGCAAGTACAAGGACATGATCGCCAGCCGAATGCGCAAGCCAAACGGCAAAGGAAGCTGGATGGTGTACAAGGACACCGACCTGGAATATTGCGAACAGGTCACGGCTGAACACAAGGTCGTGGAGCGCAACGCCAACGGCCGGGAGACGCAGCGCTGGGTGCTAAAGACAAGCCACGCTGACAACCACTACTTAGATACCGAGGTCTATGCGATGGCCGCAGCCGACGTGCGAGGTGTACGCACCCTGTTTTTACAGAACGGGAACGAACAGGAAGCGCCGCCGACCATGCCGCCCGCAAACCAAGAGGGCGAAAAGCCCTGGATCATCACACCGACCGAAAACTGGCTATAAAGGAGGAACCCCACAATGGCCGAAAACGAAACACCCCTGACCGAACAGGGCTACTCCCCCAAAGAACTGCTGGCCCAGGTAGACAAAGCCCTGACTGCCGTAATGGTGGGCGGGCAAAGCTACAAGATCGGCAGCCGGAGCCTGACCCGCGCAAACCTGACCGAGCTGCGGAAGCTGCGGGCCGACCTGGCCGCCCAGGTGGCCGAGGAAGAAAACACCGGGCTGCTTGGCAACACAAGCGTGGCATTTTTTGAGGGCCGTTAAGGAGGAAACCGAAACATGGGATGGTTTGACAACTTAATCGGCTGGTTTTCGCCAAAGACAGCCTGTGAGCGCGAAGCCTGGCGATTGCAGCTGCAGCAGCTGCGCGGCGCCGGATATGACGCCGCCGACCACGGCAGACTGAACGCAAACTGGCAAGCCTACAACGAAAGCGCCGACCTGACCGACCGGGTGGCCCGTGATACGATCCGCGCCCGCGCCCGCGACCTGGAGCGAAACAGCGACCTGGCCAACGAAATCATTCTGGCGTTCCGCCGGAACGTGGTGGGAAAAGGCTTCACCCTGCAAGCCCGCACCCAGAGCGACGAACTGAACAGCCAAGTCGAGGCGCTGTGGCGCCAGTGGACGAAAAGCCGCAACTGCGACGTGACCGGCCAACAGAGCCTGAACCAGATGCTGCGGATGGCCGTGCAACGGAAAAAGGTGGACGGCGGTATTTTGTTTTTGAAGTGCTACACCAAGGACGGCTTGCTGCCGTTTAAGCTGCAAGCCCTGGAAGTGGACGAACTGGCCCTGAGCCAGAGCGTGCCAAAGTACAAGGAAGACCGGGTCGTGGGCGGCGTAGAGTTTAACCGATACGGAAAGCCCACCGGCTACTGGGTACAGCAGTACAGCATCGACGGCTGGCAGACCACCGAGCCGGAGTTCCACCCCGCAAAGGATGTAATTTTTTATTACAGCAAGCGGCGACCCAGCCAACTGCGGGAAGTCAGTGACTTTGCACCGACCATCAGCCGGATCCGTGACGCGAACGAATTTATCACGGCGGTGAGCGTGAAAGAGCGAATCGCCGCTTGCCTGGCGGTTTTTATCCGCAAGACGGTGCCGACGACCGGCTTCGGACGGAGTGGACAGACCGCCGCCGCACCGAAAACCACTTATGACGGAAAAACCCTGACGCCCGGCATGATCACCGAGATGAACGCCGGAGACGACGTGCAGGTGGTAGACCCTAAGAGTGGCAGCGGAGACGCAACCACATTCCTGAAAATGCAGCAGCGCTTGATCGGCGGCGGTCAGGGCATCAGCTATGAAACGGCCGCCCGCGACATGAGCGAAACCACATACAGCAGCGCCCGCCAGGCCAGCATTGAAGATGAGGCCACCTTCGGCGAGGAAATCGAGCTACTGCAGGATGTAATGTCCGAGATATACGAGACGTTCCTGATCAGCGCCATTCTGGCCGGGAAAATTGCAATCCCGGATTTTTGGGAACACAAAGAACTGTATCTGGGCCACGAATGGGTCGCCAGCCCCAAAAAATGGATCGACCCGAAGAAAGAAAGCGAGGCCAACGCCACGGCCCTGCAAAGCGGACAAAAGACCTTTAAGCAGATCGCCGCTGAACAGGGTGTTGACTGGAAGCGCCAGCTTGAAGACATGGCCGAGGTGCAAGAATACGCCGCCCAGCTTGGCGTGAAGATTGGAGGTGTGACAGAGAATGCCCAACAGCAACAGCAAGACCCACCCGACCCCGACGATGAACCGCAACAGGAATGAGGGGCAGCGCGAGCTGTTCAGCGGCAGCTTGCGCCAGGCAGAGGGCGCGGAAAACGACCGCACCTTTGAACTTAGCTTTTCCAGCGAAGAACCCTACACGCGCTGGTTCGGCCCCGAAATCTTAGACCACAGCGACGGCTGCGTGGATATGAGCCGCCTGACGGAGATCGGCGTCGTGCTTTTTAACCACGACAGAGACCAGGTCATCGGAAAGATCAAGAGCGCCCGCATCGAGGGGAACCGTGGCCTGGCCACGGTAGAGTTTGACGACGACCCGGAGAGTGAACGCATTGCAGCCAAGGTGCGCAGCGGCACCTTGAAAGGCGTGTCCGTGGGCTACCGGGTAAGCAACTGGGAAGACGTGGACAAGGGCAAAAAATCCCTTGACGGCAGATTTACCGGCCCCTGCAGCATTGCAAAACGGTGGATGCCGTATGAGGTAAGCATTGTATCCGTTCCGGCGGACGCCACGGTGGGCGTTGGCCGGGAATTGGAGAACGAGCCGGAACCGACTGCGCCGCAGACGCAGACAGGCCGGAACCGTATCCGCGAATTCGAAAACATCATCACCCGCAACAAAAACCTTTTGTAAGGAGGACACCATGAAGAAGAAAGACCAGATGCTGGCCAAGATCAAGCGCCAGCAGGAAATCACCGACGGCGCCCGCGCCGCGAACCGCGACCTGACCGACGATGAGACCCGCGAGTTCAACAACCTGCAGGGCGAGATTGACGCGCTGCGCCCCCAGGTTGAAGAAGAAGAACGCCAGGCCACCATTACCGCCGAGCGCAACCGCGTGGCGGAGATCAACGCCATCTGCCGCCAGGTTGGCATGGAACCCGACAACTACATCAAGGACGGCTCCACCGTGGAAGCAGTGCGCAAGGCTGCGCTTGACCAGATGATCCAGCGCGGGCAGCCCAGCGGCGTCCATGTAACCCAGGACGAGGGCGACAAAGTACGCGCTGCCGCCGTGGACGGTCTGCTGATGCGCGCTGGCGTTACCGTGGAGAAACCCACCGACGGCGCCCGCGAGTTCCAGGGCATGAGCCTGCGTGACATTGCCATTGAGTCGATGACCCGCAGCGGCAACCACAGCGCCAGCGAACTGCTGCGCATGAGCAAGTCTGACCTGTACGACATGGCCAGCCGCGAGTTTTTCAATCCCAGCGCCGCGTTCCCCGCGATCCTGGACGAAGCCATCAAAAAGGCCATCGTGGAACCGTACACCCACGCAGGAACCACCTTCGAGCGCTGGACGCGCAAGGGCAGCCTGTCCGACTTTAAGCCGACGCCCGACCACGACTATGTCCTTAGCGGTGCGCAGGATTTCGAGAAAGTGCCTGAGAACGGTGAGCTGAAAGAGAGCGAGTTCTCGACCGAAAAGCTGCCGCAGCGCAAGCTGGACACCTACGGCCGTTCTTTCAGCATGAGCCGCCAGGCGTTCATCAACGACGACATCGGCTTTATTGCCACTGTTCCCGGCCGCTTTGCCCAGGCAGCCAAGCGCACCATCAACAAGCAGTGCTACCAGCTGCTGTATAACAACGCCGCCGTTTTTGACGGCAAGGCATTCTTCAGCGCAGACCACAAGAACCTGCTGACGACCGGCACCGGCATGACCAGCGCCGCCATCAAGGCGATGCGCCAGAAGCTGCGCACCCAGACCGACCAGTTCGGCGAGGCCATCACCCTGACCCCGAACTTCCTGATCCTGCCGGTTTCCGAGCAGTACGACAACGACCTTGTTTCTATCTTCATGTCGCCCACCATTCAGACGACCGAGAACACCCAGGCCGCCAACCCGCTGTATCGCCAGAACTACGACATCATCGAAGATAACACCCTGAACGTGCTGGCCGGCTCGAACGCTTGCCCCTGGTTCATGGGTGACAAGGGCGTTCCCTGCGTAAAGGTTGACTACCTGAACGGCAACGAAACCCCGAACGTGCGCCGCAGCGAAAAGGCCCGCACCCTGGGCTTTATCTGGGATTTCTGGCTCGACTGGGGCATCACCGCCACCGACTTCCGCAGCATGGTGAAGAACCCCGGCGTGGCCCTGTAACACAAGGAGGAAATACCATGAAAGCAAAATACATTCAGCCCGGCAACACCATCGACTACAAGAACACCGGCAGCAGTGACATCGCCTACGGCAGCATTGTGCCGCTTGGCACGACCCGCGCTGGCGTGGCCGCAGCGCTTATCCCCGCCGGGCAGACCGGCGCCCTGCACCTGTGCGGCGTATTCCTGATGGACAAGGACAGCGCCGCCATTGCCCTGGGCGCCAAGGTCTACTATGACCCCGCCGCCGATAAGGTAAGCGCCACCGCCCCGTCCAAAGACGGCGTGGACGTTGGCATCTGCGTGGCGGCAGCCACCGCAAGCGACCTGCAGGCAGCCGTGAAAATCGGCTAAGGGAGGACGCCATGAAGTTTATCGCAAACAGTTTGCTGGACATTGACGGCCAGCGCACCTATCCCGGCTGCTGCGTGGAACTGGACGCCGACACCGCCGCCCCGCTGGTGGCCTGTGGCTTTATTTACCCCGACCCGGACGACGTGAGCGAGGACGAAGCCGACGAACAGCCCGCAGCTGAGGACGCCGTGACCGGCCACCTTGACCCCGCCCAGTTTGAAAGCACGACAGCAGCCGACCTGCGGAAAATGGCCGACGACATGGGCATCAAAGGCGCCAAGGGCAAGAACAAGGCCCAGCTGATCGCCGAAATCTGCGCCCAGGAAGTCAGTGTGGCGGCCGAGGACGCCGCCGCCAGCCCCGATGACCTTTAAGGACTGCCTGGCCGCCGACGTGCAGCAGGTATTCCTCAACCTGGAAGAGTTCGGAGAAAAGCGCACGTTGAACGGCCGGGAAATGCCCGCCATTGTAGACAGCAACGAATTGATCGAACGGCAGAAAGGCGCCACCTGGGCGAACAGCGGCGAGGGACTTTATGCCGCCCGGCTGCTGGTCTATGTGCGGGCCGAAGACTACGGAGCCAAGCCCCGCATCGGCAGCGGCATCGACCTGGACGGCCGACGCCGCTACACCGTGCTGGACTGCACCGACGAGGGCGGCATTTACGCCCTTACGCTGGAGGCATACAGAGCGCAATGACCGTTATAGAGTTCAACTTCAACGACGACTGGATGGGCGAGATCAGCCGGAGGCTGGGCGACCTGAACGACAAAACGCCGGACGTTATCAGCCAGGCGACGAACAGCACCGCCCGCAAAGCCAGAAAGCTGATTGTGCAGAGTTTGCGCGAACACTACGCAGAGGATGCCAAAACCAAGGAATACAACGCGGCTATGAAGATAGCCCGCGCCAGCCGCAAGAAGTACGACGCCACGATCTACATCCGAGGCAAGGTGCAGAACCTGCGGCGCTTTAATGTAAGCCCGAAAGACCCGCCCGCCAGCGGCAGCAGCCGCCCGCCGACCACGCGGGCGCAGGTATTGCTGCAAGGCGGACTGAAGGAGTTGAACAAGGGCGGCATTAAAGCGTTTATCACGACCTTTAAGAACGGCGACGTGGTAGTGGCCCAGCGCAACGGCAGTTTTTACACCTACCACCGCCCGACCGGCGGCATTGACCGGCACCATGAAGCCATAGACAAGCTGTGGAGTATCAGCATTCCGAAAATGGCCGAGAGCCAGTTAGACCCCAAGACCGTGCGCGGTAATATGCGTGACACGATCCAGGCTATTCTGGTGGAGGAAATCGAGAAGCAGATCGCCCGGCAGCTTGCCAAGCACGGAGGGAACGCAGGATGAGCGAACCGAACATTGTGACGACGCAGGGGGTTGTGGACGCCCTGGCCGCCTGGGTAAGCAGTACCCTGGCCGGGCATACCTACCCTGCCCCGGACGGCACCTACAAAGAGGTGCGCGTTTTTACCCACAACCTGCCGGAGCCGGAGGGCGACGACGACGCAGACCTTGCGTTCTGCCCGTTCTGTATCGTTCACGCCGGAAGCGGCACGGTGGAGGACTGGGGCCGCCAGACGATGCCCATTGTTCTGCTGTTCTGCGTATACGACACTGGCACAAGCCGCCAGGGCTACCGCGACCTTTTGAGCATTAAGGAAAAGGTGATGGCGGCAGCACTGAAAAACAGCCGCGTGGATCCGTGCGAGATCCTGCTGCCTATTGACTGGAACACGGACGATGGGCAATACAGGGAGTTCCGATATGGAACCGTGGATTTTATGGTGGAAGCGCCGACTATTACCGCAAAGGAGAGCGACCTGACATGAGTACCAAGAAAGAACCCGCCGAGACCGCAGCGCCCAAAAAGGCAGCAAAGCCGGAGCCTGTGGCCTACATGGGGCCAACCCTGCGCGGAATTGCAACCCAGTACCGCGTGTATACCGACGGAGCGCCGGAGGCCCTGACCGAAAAGGCCAAGGCTCTGCCCGCCCTGGCGGCATTGATCGTGCCGGTGAGCAAGATGGCCGAGACCCGCGCCAACTTGAAGAAGCCCGGCACCCCTGAATATACGGTTTATAACACCGTACTGAAATCTATTTAAGGAGGAACCCGAAAATGGCATATAATCACGGCATTTCTACCCGCGAGACCGCCACGCCTGTGAGCGCAGCGGTGGGCGGTGATTCCGGCCTGCAGGTCGTTATCGGCACAGCGCCGGTCAACATGGCCGCAGACCCCGCCGCAGCGGTAAACACCCCCATTCTGGCAAACAGCCTGTCCGAGGCCGTCCAGGCACTGGGCTACAGTGGCGACTTTAAATCGTACAGCCTGTGCCAGAGCATGGACGCCACGTTCAAGCTGTTTGGTGCCGGGCCGGTCGTTTTTATTAACGTGCTTGACCCTGCCACCCACAAGAAGACCTTTACCGCGCAGACCCTGCAGCTGAACAACAAACAGGCGACCCTGGACTTGCAGGGCGTTCTGTTGGACGGTCTGACCGTAAAGGACGGCACGACCGCATCCAAGACCTACACCCTGGGCAAGGATTACCTGGCTGAGTTCAACACGGACGGCACCCTGCAGATCACTATGATTGGGGACGCCGCCAGCGCCACGACCCTGACCGTGAACGGCAACCAGATCGACGCCAGCAAGGTGACCGCCGCAGACATTGTGGGCGGCGTGACCAGCGATGGCAAAGAGACCGGCTGCGAGGTTATCCGCCAGGTGTACCCGAAGCTGGGTATGACCCCCGGCATTTTGCTGGCGCCCGGCTGGAGCCACGACCCCACCGTGGCTGCCGCCCTGCAGGGCAAGTGCGAGAACATCAACGGCTTTTTGACCGCCGAATGTGTGCTGGACATTGACTGCACCAGCACCGGTGCCAAGAAGTACACCGACGTCAAGACCAAGAAAGAAGCCAGCGGAATGACCAGCGAACACGCCTATGCCCTGTGGCCCAAGTTTGCCGTGGGCGACGTACTGTATGCGCCGAGCGCTATCGCCGCTGCCGCCATGAGCGCCAAGGACATCGAGGCGGGCAACCTGCCCAGCCTGTACATTGGCAACAGCGCCCTGCCCATCACCGGTCTGGCTCTGGACGACGGCACCGAGGTAATCCTTGACCAGGAACAGGCAAACGTGCTGAACGGCGCGGGCGTGGCGACGGCCATCAATGCCAACGGCTACCACCTGTGGGGCAACAATTCCTGTGCCTACCCCGCGACCACCGACCCCAAAGACCGCTGGTTCTGGGTACGCCGCTTCTTTACCTGGCGGCGCAACAGCGTGGCCCTGACCTACCAGGCCCGCGTTGATGAACCCGTGAACAAGCAGCGCCTGATTGAGAACATCGTGGACAGCGAGAACATCACCGGCAACGGTTTTGTTTCCAGAGGAATCTGCGCCGGGTATGCGTGCAGCTACAACGCAGACGACAACCCCATCACCGAGATTCTGAACGGTCACGTCCAATTCAAGATCGCGCTGGCCCCCTACACCCCGGCCGAGTTCATCGAGTTCGTGTTCAGCTTTGACACGAGCGCCCTGGAAACGGCCCTGAACTCCTAAGACCTTAAAGGAGGTAACAGAGCATGGCAAACGGTATTATTCCCGATAAGCTGCACGACTTTAACGTCTACAGCAACGCCAACAAACTGATCGGCATTTCCGGCGAAGTTAAGCTGCCGGAACTGGCCGCCATGAGCGAGACCCTGAGTGGCCCCGGCATCATGGGCGAGATTGACAGCCCGACGCCCGGCTTTTTCAGCGGCATGGAGCAGGAGATCCCCTTCCGTACCTTGTACGAGGATATGTTCAGCCTGATGTCCCCGCTGGACGCCGTGGACATTACCCTGCGCGGCGCGATCCAGACCATCGACACGAACAACCACCGCGACGACGTGGGCGTGCGCGTGGTGGAGCGCGGGCAGTTTAAGAAGTTCACCCCCGGCACCATGCAGCAGGGCAAGGCGATGGAAGCCACCCTGACGCTGGAAACCACCTACATTCTGGTGGAGTACGACGGCAAGGAAAAGCTGCTGCTGAACAAGCTGACCGGCGAATACCGCGTGAACGGCGTTGACATTATGAGCAAAGTGAGGAGCCTGACCTGATATGAGCGAGAAGAAAACCACCCTGCCCGAAGCTGCCGCAGCAGACGGCAAAGAGACCAAGATCGACGTTGTGGCCGGTAACGCCAAAGCGCTGGTTGAACAGACGACAGAGGGCGCCGCCCAGGAAGAAGAAAACCCGCTGCTTTTGAAGCTGCCGGTGCCGTACACTTTCGAGGGCGTATGCTACACCAAGCTGGACTTGACCGGCGTGGAGAACCTGACCGCCGCCGACCTGATCCGCGCAAGCGACATTGTGGAGCGCAGGAAGATCCGCCCCACAATGGTGCTGGAACTGGATATGCAGTACTTGTTCACCTGCGCCAGCTTTGCCACCGGGCTGCCGCTTGAGTTTTTCCAGCGGCTGCCCGCCAAGGACGCCGTGAGCGTAAAGAACGCCGTCAGTGGTAGTTTTTTCTCCGAGTAAAGGAGCCAAAGCGTCTGCGCAAGGAGGCGCTGGCCCTTAGCATACAGACCAAGACAGGGTTTGATTTTTACCTGAATATGACCCTGCGTGAATTTTTTGAGGTAGACCATGAGGTGGCTGAATTATGGCAAGCAGTAAGGAACTCGAACTCGCAGTCAAGATAGCGGGCAAGCTCGACGCCTCGTATGGTAATGCCTTAAGCGGCGCAGCGAAACAGGCCAATGCCTGGAGCAAGACCGCGCAGAAAGCAGCCCAAATCGCCACCGCCGCGTTTGTGGCCGTAGGCACGGCGACCGCAGCAGCAACTGTGGCCAGCGTGAAAAATGCCATATCCTACGAAAGCAGCATGGCAGACGTGGCAAAGGTGGTTGATGGGCTAAAGGACGATAACGGCGAACTCACCGCGCAATACTACGAGATGAGCGACGCCCTGCTGGAACTAAGCACCCGAATCCCAATGACGGCCGAAGAACTGACCCAGATTGCAGCGGCAGCCGGACAAAGCGGCATCGCCCGCAAGGAAATCGTGGGCTTTGCCGAGGACGCCGCCAAGATGGGCGTTGCGTTTGATACGACCGCCGACCAGGCCGGAACCTGGATGGCACAGTGGCGAACCGCTTTCAAAATGAACCAGAAAGAGGTCACAACCCTGGCCGACCAGATCAATTACCTGGGTAACGTAAGCGGCGCCAACGCCCTGCAGCTATCCGGCATCGTTACAGCCGTGGGCAGCCTGGGCGACGTTGGCGGCCTGAGTGCCGCGCAGATTGCCGCCATAGGTGACACTATGGCCAGCGTGGGCGTGGGCGAGGACGTAGCTGCCACCGGCATAGCAAAGATGATCACGACGATGACGGCGGGCAGCGCTGCCACCGAAAAACAGAGCAAGGTCTTGAAAAAGCTGGGCATTGACGCCACCGCCCTGGCCGACCGTATGCAGACCGACGCCCAGGGCGCCATCATCGACTTTATGGAGGCCCTGCAAAAGCTGCCGAAAGCCGAACAGGCCGCAGCGCTGAAAAACTACTTCGGACAGGAATCCATCAAGCCGATTTCGGCCTTGTACACGAACCTGGACGAATTGAAAAAGCACTTCGACCAGGTGGCCGACGCCAGCCTGTACGCGGGCAGCATGGAAGACGAATATGCCAGCCGGAGCGCCACGACCGAGAACAGCATCCAACTGGCAAAGAACGCCCTTATGCGCCTATCCATTACCTACGGTCAGATGTTCGCACCCTATGTGAAGCTGGCCGCAGATAAGGTGACGGAGTTTTTGAACAAGCTGACCGAAATGAAGCCGCAGATGGAAGCGGCGTTCGGTTGGATCATGAGCCACGGCAAGGAGATTGCTGCCACGATAGGCGGCATTGCCACGGCGCTGGGCGGCGCAGCAGTCGCCAGCAAGGCGAAAGGCGCTATCGACATAGGCAAGCAGCTGCTGGGCCTTGGCGGGAACGACGCTGCCGGAAAAGGCGCCACCAAGAAAATCAAGACCAGCCTTGTGCAGCAGATCACCGACATTGCTGCGACCGCAAGCCAGACCTGGAAGCAGACACGCGAACTGGCCGCCGTAGACGGCGCCGGGCCGCTGGCTCTGTTGGGAACGCTACCCGGCGCAGCCCTTAGCAGCGCCGCCGACACGAAGCCCGCCCAGGCAGTGACCGGCTACATTGCCAGAGTAAAAGAATCCTTTGCAGGGCTGAACCTGGGAAACCTGGGCAACGAAGACGGCCTTGTGCAGCGTGTGACGAAGCACATCGGCGGGCAACTGCAGACCGGGATCCAGGCAATCAGCGAGAGCGCGCCCGCACAGGCACTGCAACAGAAAATCAGCAGCATTGTGCAGATGGGCGCCGGAGCCATTGGCAAGGCGCAGAACATAGCCGGGAAAATCACCGGCGGCATCGGCGGAGCCATTGGCAAGGGCATAGGCGCCATCAGTGGGGCAGCCGGGAACCTTGTGACCGGCACCATTGGCAGCGGCGGCCTTGACCTAATCAGCGCCGTGGGCGGAAACATTGCCAGCTTAACCAGCCGACTACCCGCAGCGGCAAACCTGATTGGAACCGCATTCGGCCCGCTGACCGGAATCTTCGGCAGCATACTGAGCAGCGCCCTGCCTATCGTGGCGGTGGTAAGTTCCATTATTGCAGTAATAAGCATAATGGGCGACCACCTGGACGACGTGCGGGCGGCCATCGGGAATGTATTCGGAGAACAAGGCCTGGCTGTTTTTGACGGAGCCAAAGCCGCAATCCAGAACGTGGGCGACACCATAGCCCAGGCATTCAGCCCGGAAAAACTGGCTACCGTGCGCAGCGCGATCACCGGGATGTTCGGCGAGGGGGCCGGAGCCGCCTTTGACGGCGTAGTGCAGATCGTACAGAGCGTGGTGGGCGTACTGGGACAGTTGGTTGCATTCTCGACAACCTACGTTAAGCCCATTATTACCGAAATTTTCAGTTTTGTGACACAGACCGTCCTGCCCGGCATTATGCAAGCGTTCAGCACCGCAGCCCCCTACATAAGCCAGATTGTAAGCGGGCTGGGCAGCGTGATCCTGCAAGTGGCGACGATGATCGCCCAGGCAATACAGGCAGCCCTGCCGGTCGTAATGGCCGTGATTCAGGGCGTCCTGGCGGCGTTCCAGGTGGCCGTCCCGGTTATTCTTTCGGTAGTGCAGAGCCTGGTGGCAAGTTTCCAGGCAATCGTTACCAGCATACAGGGCGTCTTTGATGGTTTGATTGCCTTTGTGACCGGCGTATTCACCGGGAACTGGAGCCAAGCCTGGGAGGGCATCAAGCAGATTTTTGGGAACGCATTCAACGCCCTGGTCGAGTTGGCGAAAGTACCCATCAATGCAGTAATTGCCCTGATCAACGGTGCCATCGACGGCATAAACAGCCTGACCGGAGGCGGCATCAGCATTCCCGACTGGGTGCCGGTGGCGGGCGGCCAGACATTCAGCCTGAAGCTGAACAAGATACCTGCCCTGGCACACGGCGGCTTCACGCAAGGCGTGAGCATTGCGGGTGAGGCCGGAACCGAGGCCGTTATCTCGTTTATGCCTACGGTACGCAGCGCGAATATTAGCACATGGCAGCAAGCGGGCCGAATGCTGGGCGTGAACCAGCAGCAAGCCGCCGCCGTGGCCGGAGCTGCACAACCTGCGGCCAGCGCCAGCAGCGTGGTGGTGATACCTGCTGCCGTGCAAAGCCTTATGCAGCAGTACGCCGGAGCGACGCAGGGTGAAGCCCTGGCCTTTGCCGACCGGCAAGTGGAGATGGCGACCGCAGACCCCCTGCCCCTTGCCCTGACCGGCGATGGTGGCAACCCTGGCACCGACACGGAGCCGACGGAGGGTGACGACAGACCGCACAGCGCCCCGCAAACCGGTGGCAGCAGCAACGGGAACGGCGGCGCCGTTTACCAGTACGCGCCACAGTTCATCTTCCAAGGGTCGGCCAACCGCGAGGATGTGGAGGCCGCCAACAAGATGGGCATGACCGAGTTCCGCCGCATGATGGAACAGTATGAGAAAGACAACAGTCGGAGGAGGTTTTGATCTATGGACACGACCTACACGACCCGCCAGGGCGACCAGTGGGATGCCATAGCAAAAAAAGTCTACGGCGACGAAAAGTATGCCGGATACCTCATGGAACAGAACCTGCCCCTGCTGGACATTTTCGAGTTTGACGCGGGAACCGCCCTGAATACCCCGGCCCTGCCGGAGGAACAGGACGGCAGCCTGCCGCCTTGGAGGTTCCAATGAGAGCAAGACACGCCAGTGTGTCCATTACCTACGCCCAGGCGAACATTACCAGCGAGGTCAAGGAAGACTGCGAAAGTTTCACCTGGCAGGACGTGGCCGAGGGAGGCAGCGACAGTGTAGACCTGACCTTAATGTGCCTGGACACAAAGTGGCTGGGAAACTGGATGCCCAAAAAATACAGCCGCGTGGACGCCGCCATCAACGTGGAGGACTGGGAACGCGAGGGCGACAACCGATCCATCAACTGCGGGGCGTACTACCTGGATGACCTGGGTTATTCTGAGACGCCGCTGACCATGAAGCTGGGCGCCGTAAGCACCCCTGTGGCTGCCAGTTTTACCACGACAGAGCGCACGCAGACATGGGAGAACGTGACCCTGCGGCAGATTGCGCAGACCATAGCCGGGCGCAGCGGACTGGGGCTGTACTACGACGGCCCGGATTATACCATCGAACACATAGAACAGACCGACGTGGACAGCAGCTTTTTACTGGACACGGCCAGACGGTACGGCCTGTATATGAAAATCTACACCGACCGGCTTATTTTATACGACCGCGAGGTCTACAAAGCCGGAGCCGCCGTGCGGACGATCCGGCGCACGGACATGGACAGCTGGAACTGGAACACGACCGTTGTGGGCGCCTACACCGGCGGCCAGATCGACTACACCGACCAGGACAAAGACGCGGACATTCACGCACAGATCGGCACCGGCGGGCGCTGGCTGAAGCTGAACCAAAGCTGCAGCAGCGTGGCCGACGCCGGGGCGCAGCTTGCCGCCGCCCTGAACAAGGAGAATCACGGCGTCACGACTATCAGCTTTAACCTGATGGGAGACCCCGGACTTGTGGCCGGCATGAACGTGGCTGTGCAGGGCCTGGGCAGCCTTGATGGAAAATACTTCCTGGATGAGGTAAACCACACCCTGGACAGCAGCGGTTACAAGACCAGCTGCAAGGCGACGCTTTGCACACCGGCGTTCAGCGCCAGCGAGGCAAGCGGCGTGATGACCTACAACCCCAGCCAGCACGACACCTATGCCGACAACTACAAAAGCACCTACAAGCAGATCCAGGGCGGCACCCCCGCCACGACTACTGCCGCCAGCAGCAAGACGGCAGCCAGCAAGGCAGCAGCCAGCGGAACTGCCGGACGTGCCGTGACCCTGAAAAACTGCCCGCTGTACTATACCAGCGTTATCAAGACCAAGAGCAACACCGTGACCGGCACTTACTACCTGTACGACGGCATCAATGTAAAAGGCCGCTACCGCATAACAAAGCCCGCCAGCCGCTGCGGGAAAAAGCCCATAGGCAAGAACGTGACCGGCTGGATCGATGCAAAATATGTGACCTAAGAGGGAGGCGCAGAACGTGGCACAGAATGACACCGGCGTCCGCGTGGGGCGCGTATCCTCGATCAACTATCAAGCAGGAACGGCCCGCGTGGTATTCGGCGACAAAGACAGCGCCGTGACCAAGGAAGTGCCGTTTGTTTCCAACAACGAATACAATATGCCGCTGGTGGGCGACCTGGTACAGGTAAGCCACAACAGCAACGGCACGATGGCTGCCACGATACCCGGCAGCACCTGGAACCAGAACAACAAGCCCTATGAGGGCGGACGGGGAATTTTCCGCAAGGAATACTCGAACACGAAAAACAAGTGCTTCGAACGATTCAACGACAACACCGGCGAGTTCTTGCGCCGGGTGCCTGGGCTGCTGCTTTACCAGAGCCGCGAGACCTACATGGAGGCCTCCGGCAAGGCGGGGCTGACCGGCGGCGGGGCTGTAACCGTAACCAGCACCGGCGCCAGCGTGGGCGTGCAAGCCAAAAGCGGCGTGGGCCTGAACGCGGGCAGGGACGTGAGCCTGGACGCAGGGGCCGACATTTCCGGCGAGGCTGGCGGCAGTATAAGCCTTTCTGCTGGGAAGAAATGGATGCGCACCATCGGAGGCACCGCCACCGACACCATCACCGGCGCAGCAACCGCCCTATATAAAGCCCGGCGCAGCGTGACCGTGACCGGCGCCGCTGTAGACACATACAAGGGCGCTTGGACAATAGGCGCCAAGAGCCGCGTGAGCGCTACCATCAATGGCAGCCTTAGCCTGATTGCCAAGGCCAGCAGCACCCTGCAGTTTAAGAGCCGCGTGAACGTGAATATCAAGGGAAACCTGACCCGGACTGTTAAGGGCAAAGTAACCGACACCATCACCGGCGACGTGAAGCAGAGCATCAAGGGCGACGTTCAGCAGAAAATCGACGGAGACGCCAAGCTGGAGGTTACCGGCAACCTGGAAGTCAAGGTGGGCGGCACGACCATAAAAGCAACCAGCGGCGGCAATGTGACCGTGACCGCAGCCGCCACCTGCACCGTGAACTCCCCCATTGTAACGATTGAGGGCGGCACCGGCGACGTGAAGGTGAACGGCATAAGCCTGGTGCATCACAAGCACAAGGACGGCGGCCAGGGCGAACCCGAAAAGTAAAGGAGGCAGACCATGCAGGTGGGCAGTTTCGGACCGGTCGTTTTTGAGGTAACGGACAAGAAGGTTTTTACCCCGGACAGCCGGAGCCGCACAAATACGAGCAACTGGGCGACCCACGACCGAATCGAGGGGAAAAGCCGGAGCCAATACCTCAGCCCCGGCCTGACGCAAGTGCAGTACAAGGTGAGGATCCGCGCCGACATGGGAATGCGCCCGCAAGCAACCATTGACCTTTTGCACACACTGGCGCAGAGCCGCCAGGTGTACCCGCTTTTTATGGGCGGAGTACCCCAGGCGGCGAACCCTTTCAAGCTGAAAGAGTGCCAGGAAGACGACAGCCTGAGACTGCCGACCGGCGAACTTTTCAGCTGCGAGGCGACCCTCAGCTTTGAGGAATACACCTGAGAAAGAGGGGCAAGACCAATGGTAGCACGAATCAACCCACCCAGAGTGGAACTGCCCGCAGACACCCTGGGACAAGACGCAGAAAACCGCAGACGCCGCGTGGCGCTGCTGCTGACCACCCGCGCGGGCGAACAGGGCGGGGCGCGAGACTTCGGCCTGGATTGGAGCGTTCTGGACGGGCCAATCGAAGTGGCGAAAGCCACCCTGCAAGCTGACATCGTGACGAAGATCAACAAATACACCCCGGACGTTGCCGTGGCCCGCATAGAGTGGAGCGCCGACGCGGATGGGAGCCTGACCCCGAAGGTGGTGCTTAAACTTGTCTGACATAGCAGCATTCAAGAATATCCCCGACGTGAGTTTTATCGACTTCTTGACCCTGGAACAGGTTCAAGAACTTTTCCGGGCCGATTTTATTCAGGCGTACAAGAACGCCACAGGGCAGACGCTGACACTGAACCCCGCCGACCCTATCAACCTGGTACTGCTGGCCGAAAGTAACCAATATTACCAGGCGCTGCAATACGTTGACCGAGCCGGGAAGCAGGACTTGCTGAAATACACCTATGGCGAGTACCTGGACAACATAGCCCTGCGCAGCGGCCTGACCCGCAAAGGCGCAGGAAAGGCTATCACAACCCTGCGGTTCACGCTTTCGGCCACGCGAAGCAGCGCCGTGGCGATCCCAGCGGGAACGCGGGTCTGCACCGGCGACAACGTCTACTTTGCTACCACGGAATACGCCGAGATCAAACCCGCCGCCTTTGCCGCCACGACCCTGCGCTTCGAAAGCACCGGCGAACACGACGACATCGAGATCCCGGCGGGCAGCGTAGCAGCCACCGCCGACGGTGTACGGTTCAAGACTACCCAGGGTGTGACCCTGGCAGCTTGCGCCGCCGCTATGGCGACGCTGCGGTTCACGCTGAGCGCAGCCCGGAGCGAGGCCGTGACCATTTCCGCCGGTACAAAGGTATATGCCGACGTGGCGGCGCGGGCCTATACCTTCCCCTTTGTGACCGGTGAGACCGTAACCATTGAGGCAAGCGAGAAAGCAACCACGACGCTGCGGTTCTACCCGAAAGCCGGAGCGACGGCTGCCGTATTTGTGCCGATTGGCAGCTTGTACAGCGCCGCCGGGAAAATTTTTGTGACGGACGAAGACCTGGAAGTGGCGCCGGATGATGAATACAGCGAGGTGAGCGCCACGGCGCTGCTGCCCGGATCCACCGCCAACAATGTGGCAGCGGGAACCGCCGCTGCCTGGGCCGCCAGAGGGCAGGACGAAGATGAAAATTATATTTTATCCCCCGCCAACAGCGCCCCGGCCATTGGCCGCTGCGTGACCGCAACAACCAGCACCGGCGGCGTGAGCAACCTGACCGCTGACGTGGCGGCCTTGGCCCAGTACGCCGGATCCGAGGGGAACGGATTCAAGCCCGGAACCATCAACCACCTGCGCCCCGCCACCCTGGCGCCCGGCAGCTACACACTGAGCGCCACGAACACCGACACAAGCACAGGCGGCAGCGGCAGCGCCTATGCGGACGCCCCGGCGGTGGCCGAGGAAGCGGGCGATGCCGCCAACGGCTACAAGCCCGCCCCTGCGCCGGTACGACCGAACGAAAACGGACTGCCGACCGTGACCCCGGAAACGCCGACCGCGAAAGAACAGGGCGTGGCCGTGCTGGTAGACACATTCGAGGGAGTAACCAGTGTGCGCAACCTGACCGAGACCGCCGGTGGATATGGCAGTGCCTATGTGGACGTGCCAGCCGAGGCAGAGGCGGCCGGAGAAAGCGGCAACGGTTACAGCAAGGGCGACGTGAACACACTGGTCGATCCCATCGGTTATATCGGCAGCGTGACCAACACGACCGAGACCAGCGGCGGCACCGAGGAAGAAGACGACGACGAACTGACAGAGCGCGTCTTCTATGCGCCGGAGGGGTACAGCGTGGCTGGCCCGGCTCTTGCCTACATCAGCCTTGCAAAGCAGTTCCGCAGCGACGTGCGCGACGTTACCGTGGTACGCCCGGAGGGAACCGCCGGAACCGTGGATATTTACATTCTGCTGGCCGGAGGCAAGCTGCCCACAGCCAGCGACCTGGCCGCCCTGCTGGAATTTTTGAGCGATAAGACCCGCCGCCCGCTGAACGACTTCGTTGAATGCAAAGCCCCCACAGAGGTGCCTTATACCATCGACCTGACCTACACCATCGCCGAGAGCGACGCCGCACAGGTCGGCACCATCACCGAGGCGGTGAACCAGGCCGTGACCGACTACGCCGACTGGCAACGCACCATCGGGCAGGACATCAACCCAACCGCCCTGATTGCCAGGGTGCGAGACGCCGGAGCCAAGTGGGTGGAGCTGCGCAGCCCCGCCCGCAGCGCAGTGACGAAAAGCCAGGTGCCGAAGCTGACGACGCAGAACGTGGTCTATGGAGGCACCGAAGATGATTAAGCTGACCGATGCCCGCCTGACCGACGCCCTGCCAAAGACACTGGCCGAACAACCCTGGGTGCAAGCCCTGGCCGAGGCCAGCTGCAGGATGCGGCGCCGGGTCATGGCCTACGCAGACCGCACCCGGCTATTCTGCGACATAGACGAAGCCAGCGAGGAAGCACTGGACGCCCTGGCCGTGGAATTGCAGACACCCCTTTATAAAAACGACTATCCGCTGACCGTAAAGCGGCAGATCGTTAAAAGCAGTATGCTCTACTACATACGCAGCGGCACACGCGGCGCCGTGGAAGAACTGCTGGCCGACATTTACCAGGGCGCAGAGGTAGAAGAGTGGTTCGAGTACGGCGGCGAACCAAACTACTTCCGCGTGGCTATTGATATAAGCCGGACGACCGTGCCGGTGGCAGAAATGGCCCCAGCCGAATTGGAAAGCTGGCTCTACAGTGTAAAGCGGGCCAGCAGCGCCCTGGAAATCCTAAGTTATATGATCCGACACGCGATCACCATCGGCTGCAAGGTCGAAGCATTTCTGCAAAGCCCGCCGGAGTGCGGAACCTTAGAGTGCGGCACCTACCCGGAGGCCAGCACCCTGGGATGGAGTGCCGGAGCCTGGCTGCAGATTGCAGGACGCGCGGACGCTTACCTGGTAAGCCCGCCGGAGTGCGGAACCGTGCCGGAAATTTCGACCGTCGGCTGGAGCATAGACGCCGCCATCAGCCAGGCGGGCAGCGTGGCCGAGGCGTTTGTGATAGAGCCGCCGGAGGCCGGAACCGCTGAGGCCGGAGAAAAGCCGTTGACCGCAACCCTGGGCCAGAGCCTGGAAGCTGGCAGCCAGTACACCGCAAAGGTGGACATTTACCTTGTTACCCCGCCGGAATCGGGCGCAACCGAGTGCGGCGCGGAAATATAAACGCCAACGCGGAAAAGAGGTGAGACGAATACATGGCATTTTTTACCGACAAGTTCCTGAACGCCCGCAGAGAAGACCTGCTGCGCCACATCTACCGTTTCCAGTATCAGCTGAACGGCGGCACCTGGTACACCGGCGAGATCAACAGCAAGGAGGTTGTGGGAACGAACGTGGTTGTTTTTGTAAATATGCCCAGCAGCGGGGCGGCTGATACCGTAACCGCCGTGAGGGTCTATGACAACAACGACAGCCTGGCGGGAAGCCAGAGCGTGAACTTGAAACGGCAGAGCTACAACACCGGCTTACTGCGGTTCACGTTCCCGCTGATCGAAGCAACGACCGAATAAAGAGAGGTGAAAGGAAATGTATCAGCGCACATTCTGGCGAGACCGGGCCGTGGATCAGACCGGCCAGGTTATCCAGCACGGCACGCCGCTGGACCAGGCACACTTCAACAAAATGGAGGTAGGCATTGAGGATGCGAACCTTGCGCACAAGATCGTGATGATCTTTGCACGCTGGATCGAACGCAGGCTTGCCGCCATTGAGGGCACCAGCGAAACCCACACCACCGACATTGCCGGGATCAAGGCGAAGGACACGACGCAGGACGGGCGGTTGACGGCGCTGGAAAGCGAGACAGCGGCAGAGGTGAAGGAAGTGACCCTGACCGCCAACAGCAACCCGTGGCCGTTTTGCAACGATGACAAGAACGTGATCCTGACTACCGTGCGCAAGAACACCAACTACACGGTGGATGTGTATGTCAAGAGCGTGGCAGACGGACGGCTGGGCGACATTACCGTGAGCGGCAAGGGCACGAACAGCTTTAAGGTACGCCACGACGGAAGCGCCAAGACCGTGGTGCTGACTTTGAAAATTACGGGAGGTATGAAGTGATGAAAGTTACCGAACTTAATGAGGGCAAGAAGATCGCCTACGCTGTGAAGAAAACCGTGCTGACGCTGGACGGCGGGCGCATTGCGCTGGACTTGCAGAAGTACCAGAAGGACTACCCCGTTACGCTGGACTTTATGACGGACGGCGAGGGCAACATGCTGATGAACGCTTTTGACAGCCTGCGCGCCTATGTGGCGGAAATCCGCCTGCCTGCCTATGAGACCGAAACCGTGGAGGTTGAGGACGAGGAGACCGCTGCGGCAGACACCACCCCGGCGGATGAGCAGGACGCAGCTGCACAGGCCGGTGTAACCGAGGAAGCGCAGGACACCGAGGCCGGTGCGCAGGGCGAGACGCAGAAAAAGACCGTGACTCGCCGCCTGCCGCTGGACATGAGCAAGGTCGAACTTGACCTGTTTGCCATTGACGGCATTTACATCAACCAGCTGGACGGCGAATTTTAAGGAGGAATGAAGTATGGCAAACAACTTTGATGCAATGCGCATGGCCGTGCAGGCCGTGTTCCCCACCAATGATGTGCTGATGGACGACAAGGACGAGCCGTCCATCATGGTGTACATCCCGGCGTTCCGCCTGTGCGATGTGCTTTCGACAAGTGACACCAGCGTACACCCGGCGTTCCGCATGAACGGCAAGGAAATCGCGGGCTTCTACATGGGCAAGTACCAGACGAAGCACTACAATGGCCGCGCTTACAGCCTGCCCGCGCAGGACCCCAGCACAAGCCAGAACTACGACCAGTTCCGCCAGCAGGCCGCCGCCAAGGGCGCGGGATGGCATGAGACGACCAACGCCGAGTGGGCCGCTGTGGCGCTGTGGTGCCACAAGAACGGCTGCGAGCCGAAGGGCAACAACAACTACGGCAAGGACGCCAGCGAGAGCGGGTATATTGCTATCCCGGCACCGGGCGTGCAGGATAACAACAAGACCGCCCGCGTGCTGACCGGCACTGGCCCGGTCACTTGGAGCCACAACGGCCAGATGGACGGCATCTTTGACATGAACGGCAATGTCTGGGAATGGGTGCTTGGCCTGCGTCTGGTCAAGGGCGAGCTGCAGATCATTGCAGACAACAACGCTGCCGACAGCTCTTGCGATTCGAGCGCAAGCTCTACCGCATGGAAGGCCATCAACGCCGCCGACGGCACCCTGATCACCCCGGACGGGAACGGAACTACCGAGGGCAGCGTGAAGCTGGACCACATCAGCGGCAAGGGCGTGTGGAGCGCCAATATGACCAACCGCGAGGACAAGGGCGTCGGCTGCGGATTCAAGGATGTGAGCGCCGATTCCACTGTGGGCGATGCCGCAAAGCTGCTGCTTATGAGCCTTGCACTGATGCCGGACACCGCGCTGACGGGCACCGGCATTGATGCAACCTACGGAGGTGACTACTTCTACTTCAACAACGGCGCGGATGAGCGGTGCCCGATTCGCGGCGGCGGCTGGACGTCGTTTCTGCGCACAGCAGTTTGGCGAAGACCAGGCGGATGAAGCCATGCGAA
>OGXD01000246.1_pt1 | contig 47087 bp, 36 predicted proteins | sample 1576211 | NCBI WGS metagenome assembly OGXD01 (sample SAMEA3541470, study PRJEB24748) | human gut metagenome | biome: human gut; feature: human-associated habitat; material: faeces | place: China | collected 2012
TCTCTTCCAGAAACAGACGGAAATAAACGGTGCCAAAGTAACGGCATTCAACACGAATACAGAAGCTGCTATGGAATTAAAGAATGGCGGCGTGGATGCTGTTATCAACGACAGCCCGGTAGTTGGCTATTATTTGGCACAAGGCGGTAGTGCTGATGCCAAAACTGTAGGCGATGTGCTTGAAGCTGAGGAATACGGCATTGCAGTTAAAAAAGGCAATGATAAATTAGCTGCTGAAATCGATAAAGCTCTGGCCGAATTGAAGAAAAACGGCGAGTATGACAAGATTTACAAAACCTGGTTTGGTGAAGTAAAGAAATAATATGGTCATATCTGGATGCGGAGTACATCAACGGTGACGGTGGTGTGCTCCGTATTTTCTTTGGTGAATTTTAAAGAGCTGACAATGAAAGGGAGACAAACTGCATGGATATTAATTTCAGCTTGATTTGGGATGCCTTGCCCTTGCTGCTGGCTGGTGCCGGTATTACGATCGAAATAACGGCTTTAAGCGTAGGCTTTGGCCTTTTGATAGGTATGACAGTCGGTATAGCACGTCTTGCCAGTATAAAACCGGTGCGTTATTTTGCTAATTGTTATGTGGATTTTATTCGTGGAACGCCGCTTCTGGTACAGATATTTTTGGTTTATTTCGCTTTGCCGGGAATTATTGGGCACCGCGTGGATCCCTATTTTGCAGCAATTTCTGCCTGTTCTATCAATAGTGGTGCTTATATTGCGGAAATTTTCCGTGCCGGTATCCAATCAATTGATAAGGGTCAAATGGAAGCTGGCCGTTCTTTAGGAATGAGCTGGGCGCAGACTATGCGTTATGTTATTATGCCGCAGGCCTTTAAACGCATTATTCCGCCTTTGGGCAACGAGTTTATTGCAATGTTGAAGGATTCTTCATTGGTTTCTGTTATTGGGTTTGAAGAACTTACGCGTCGTGGTCAGTTGATTATCGCCCGTACATATGCATCCTTCGAAATTTGGATGGCTGTAGCTGTTATTTATTTGATTATGACTTTTACGGTTGCCCGTCTCGTAGGGATGTTGGAACGGAGGTATGATACGAAATGAATGAAGCAATGATTAAAATAACTGATCTGCGAAAAAGTTATGGTAATCTAGATGTTTTAAAGGGTATTGATTTGACAATTGCTGAACGCGAAGTTGTGGTAATTATTGGACCATCTGGCAGTGGTAAAAGTACTTTACTGCGTTGTATAAATTATTTGGAAGAACCGACAGGCGGCAGTATAGTTATTGACGGTATACCGTTGACAGGGGAAGCAAATATTAATGAAATACGTAAAGAAGTCGGGATGGTATTCCAGCGTTTTAATCTGTTCCCGCATATGACTGTTCTTGAAAATTTAGTGCTGGCGCCAATGAAGGTGCGTGGTATCAGCCGCAGTGAGGCAGAACAAACGGCACAGGAACTGTTGATAAAAGTTGGCTTGGATGATAAAGCAAATGCTTATCCTGATCAGCTTTCCGGTGGACAGCAGCAGCGTGTAGCGATTGCAAGGGCTTTGGCAATGAAACCTAAAGCATTGTTGTTTGATGAACCCACTTCTGCTCTCGATCCGGAAATGATCAATGAAGTATTGGATGTCATGAAAAGCCTGGCCAAAGAAGGTATGACAATGGCAGTGGTAACTCATGAGATGGGGTTTGCCCGTGAAGTCGGTGACAGGGTCATTTTTGTAGATGGCGGAGTTATCGTAGAGCAGGGAGAACCAGAAGAGGTTTTTTTGCATGCGAAAGAAGAACGCACGCGCAGCTTTTTATCCAAAATATTATAAGTGTTACTAAGGTTAATTGGGTGTTTTATTACCCGAAGTGTTACATTAGTATCAATTGTAAACTCGCATGTGAAATTTTTGAGACATGCGAGTTTTTTGTTACTTTATCAGCAGGAGATTTGCGGAGCGCGGCGAATTACTATATTAAAGCAAGCAGAGAGCTTGCGATCCCATCACCTTGGGGAATTCAAGGAGGTATGAATTATGAACGTAAACGTACGTGGTAAAAACATTGATGTAACTCCGGCATTAAAAGATTATGTCGAAAAAAAGATTACGAAAGTAACGAAACAGTTTAAAACTGTCGGTGATATTTCAGCAGTTTTGAAAGTGGAAAAAGGTAATCATATTGTGGAAATTACTGTACCGGCGAGTGGGATCTTGCTGAGAGCACAGGAAACGACCAAAGATATGTATTCCTCCATTGATTTGGTAATAGAAAAAATCGAACGCCAGATCCACAAATATAAAACCCGCCTGATGAAGAGAAAATACAATAACTTCCAGGATGCCGTGGTCCCAGCTTCTGTAGAAACAGTTGCAGAAGATGATGGTGAATTCAAGATTATTAAGAATAAATCTTTTGCTATGCATCCAATGACTGCAGAAGAAGCTATTTTACAAATGAACCTTTTGAATCATGATTTCTTCGTTTTTTATGATCCTGATTTTGGTGGCGTGAACGTGGTTTATCGTCGTAAAGATGGTAATTACGGTTTGTTGGCTCCGGAATTAAAATAAGCGGCAATATTAAATAGGAAAATAATTTACTGAAAGTTCACAAAAAGCCTGGGGTTGAAGCCCCGGGCTTTTTGACTTTTGCAGGCTTTTCTGCTAAAATTTTAAGTTAGGTATAGTGTTTTTTATTGTAAAAATTTAAGGAGTGATTATTTTGCTCGAAGGTTTGTTGAAAAAAATTTTTGGTGACCCGAATGAAAAAGAATTAAAAGAGATCGGAGTCATTGTCGATAAAATCAACGCATTAGAAAAAGATATGGTAGGCTTAAGCTCTGCAAATCTGGCCGCTAAGACAGCTGATTTTAAAGTACGGTTATCTAAAGGTGAAACATTAGATGATATTTTACCTGAAGCATTCGCAGTTGTCCGTGAAGCGGCCAAACGTGTCTTAGGCATGCGCCATTTTGATGTGCAGCTTATTGGCGGTTGTGTTCTGCATCGTGGTAAAATTGCTGAAATGCGCACTGGTGAAGGTAAAACTCTGGTAGCTACTTTGCCGGCATACTTGAATGCGTTGACAGGAAAGGGCGTTCATGTCGTTACGGTCAATGAATATCTGGCTCGCCGTGACAGTGAGGATATGGGGCGTGTTTTTAAATTTTTAGGCCTTTCCGTAGGTCTTATTGCGCATGCGCTTGATTATCCGGACCGCAAAGCTGCTTATGCTGCTGATATTACCTATGGCACTAATAACGAGTTCGGTTTTGATTATCTGCGTGATAATATGGTCGTTGACGAAGATCAAATGGTACAACGGCCTTTAAATTATTGTATTGTCGATGAAGTTGACAGTATTTTGATTGATGAAGCGAGAACTCCGCTTATTATCTCCGGACCTGGCGAAAAATCTACTGATTTGTATAAAGTTTTGGCTCAGGTAGTTGCTAAAATGGATGAAGGGGAAGATTATACTGTTGATGAAAAGCTGAAAACAGTTGCCCCTACTGAAATTGGTATTGCTAAAGCTGAAAAAATGCTGGGCATAGAAAATATGTATGATACTGAACACGGCGTTGATTTTTCACATCAGCTGATGTGTGCTTTGAAGGCCAAAGCTATTATGCACCGTGATAAAGATTATGTTGTAAAAGACGGCGAAGTTATCATTGTTGATGAATTTACAGGCCGGTTAATGTTTGGCCGTCGTTTTTCGGAAGGCTTGCATCAGGCTATTGAAGCTAAAGAAGGTGTTAAAGTTGAGCGTGAAAGTCAGACTTTGGCGACTATTACCTTCCAGAACTATTTCCGTATGTATGAAAAACTTTCCGGTATGACTGGTACTGCTAAAACAGAAGAACAGGAATTCCAGAAAATTTACGGACTTGACGTTGTTGTTATTCCTACCAATAAACCTATGGTCAGGATTGATTATCCTGATGTTATTTTGAAAACGAAACGCGCTAAATATAAAGCCGCTGTTAATGAGATTGAAGAATGCCATAAGTCTGGACGACCGGTACTGGTGGGGACTACTTCCATCGCTCAGTCAGAAGAATTATCGGCGATGCTGAAACGGCGCGGGATTCCGCATAATGTTTTGAATGCTAAATATCATGAAAAAGAAGCTGAAATAATTTCCGGAGCCGGTCAATATGGCGCTGTTACCATTGCTACGAATATGGCTGGCCGTGGTACGGATATTGTCTTGGGTGAAGGCGTTCCAGAATTAGGAGGTCTTCACATCATTGGTACGGAAAGGCATGAAAGCCGCCGTATTGATAATCAGCTGCGTGGCCGCTGCGCTCGTCAAGGTGATCCTGGTTCTTCAAAATTTTTCTTGTCTTTGGAAGATGACCTGATGCGTTTGTTCGGTTCTGATAATATTTCCAGTATTATGGACAAACTGGGGATGGAGGAAGATGAACCGATTGAACATAAGCTTGTTACCCGTTCTATCGAATCGGCTCAGAAAAAAGTTGAAGCCAGAAACTTTGCTATTCGTAAACAGGTTTTGGAATATGACGATGTTATGAATCAGCAGCGTGAGGTTATTTACGCCCAGCGTAAAAAGATCCTGCAGCAGGCAAATCTGCGTGATACTATTATGGATATGATACATAAAGTTGTAGACCGTACGATGGCGATGTATGCGCCGCCGGAAGTTTATTCAGAGGATTGGGATTTGCAGGCATTAATTGCTTATGCTGAGGAGTTCTATGCTCCGGCTGATTTGCTGCAGATTGATTATCTGCAAAACCTCAGTCGTGAAGAGCTGGAAGAATATCTGCATAAAGTTGCCGATGAACATTACGCTGAACGCGAGGATGCTATTACACCTGAATTAATGCGCGAACTGGAAAATCTTGTAATGCTTAAAGTTGTCGATAACCATTGGATGGAGCATCTGGATTCTATGGATTTGCTGCGTGAAGGTGTAGGTCTGCGGGCTTATGGACAGAAAGATCCGTTGGTTGAATATAAATTTGAAGCCTATGATATGTTCCAGGCGATGATTGACGCTATTCAAGACGATGTAGTACGCTATATTTACCGTGTAAATGTTGTGGCGCAGCCTAAGGTTGAAAATCGGTTGGAAAACGCATCCACTAACAACCCGGGGGAAGGCGATGATATTAAAAAACAGCCTCTGGTAAAAGGTGAAACGACCGGACGAAATGATCTTTGTCCCTGTGGCAGCGGTAAAAAATATAAAAATTGCTGCGGGCAGGATAAGTAAGATTTACAGAAATTTATAGTTGGTTTTAGTTACAGTAAAGTTGAAGCGGTAAGTTTCAACTTTACTGGTGTTATTAAGAGAGGATGTGAAGTTAGTGTTGATTGAGGAATATAAACCGGAGATTGCAGCATTAAAACAGAAACTAGAGGAAATGAGGGGATCTCTTTGACGTAGTTGTCAAAGAGGACCGTATTGCAGAATTAGAACATAAAATGGGTGCACCTGGATTTTGGGATGAACCTGAAACGGCGCAGAAAACTGCTCAGGCTGTAACGCAGTTGAAAGAAGAGGTAGAAACATTTCGTTCTTTGGAAACCAGAGTAGAGGACATGGAAGTTTTGTGCGAACTGGCGCTGGAAGAAGATGACGAAAGTCTGTTACCTGAAATGGAAGAAACGCTGGTTTCTATTCGTACTGATGTTGAACATTTAGAATTAGGCATGCTTTTGAATGGCGAGTACGACGCCAATAATGCTATTCTTACATTACATGCCGGTGCCGGCGGAACAGAAGCGCAGGATTGGACTTCTATGCTGCTGCGTATGTTTTCCCGCTTTGCTGAACGTGAAGGCTATGAAGTGGAAATGCTCGATTATCTTCCGGGAGATGAAGCTGGTGTTAAAAGTGCTACGCTTCAGATTAATGGACATAATGCTTACGGATATTTGAGAAGTGAAAAGGGTGTACATCGTCTGGTGCGTATTTCTCCGTTTGATGCGAATGCCCGCCGGCATACTTCTTTCGCCGCGGTGGATGTTATGCCGGAACTGGATGACAGCGTTGCAATTGACATCAATCCTGCAGATTTGAAAGTTGATACCTATCGAGCTAGTGGTGCTGGTGGACAGCATGTAAATAAAACGAGCTCTGCTGTGCGTATGACGCATCTTCCTACTGGAATAATAGTACAGTGCCAGACGCAAAGATCACAGATCCAGAACCGGGAACGGTGTTTGCAGCTTCTTCGTGCAAAGCTATATGAATATGAACGAGCTAAGCAGGATGCTTTAAAAAGCGATATCGCCGGTGACTATCAGGACATAGAATGGGGCAGTCAGATCCGTTCATATGTATTCCAGCCTTATAAACTGGTTAAAGATCATCGTACTAATGCTGAAACAGGTAATGTGCAGGCTGTCATGGACGGTGGTTTGGAAATGTTTGTTGAAGCGTATCTGCGCAGCCAGCAAAAGAAACTGTAATTATTGAAAAAGAAATTTTGAATTAGGTGGAGATCAGCTGATGAAAAGCCGTTATAACCCGGTACTTATTGCGATAATAGCTATAGGACTGATAGTTTCATTATGGTTGAACTATCAGCGTCATGAAATTGAGCAGCGCAACGATACTGTCGAAATGGCAATGGAATATGAAGGGCTGGAACATATAGCGAACTGGGAAGGCTTGTCTTTAAATGACGTGCTGGCAGGATTTAAAAAGGCCGGAGTTACAAGTCTGGTAGTGTTTGATACTACCTTAGAGAAGCTTAACAACAACGGTTCTATTGTAGCTGTTACTGGGGAGGAGCTGCTAAAAGGCTCTGCTTTGGGCGGCGATGGTGGTAAATTTGCTCCTGTACTTTCCGAAGGTATTGTAGTGCCTAATGCTGTCTATGTGACTGTCGGGACGTCATATGATGTTTTGACAGAAGTGGTGGAGGATCTGTATCTGCGTTATGGCAAGGACCGTTTGCGGATAGTAAACAACGAACCGCAGATAATTGAGATTTTAGGTAATCCAATGGTCATTACAGAAGAAAATTATGACAGCAAGCCTGGCGTTATGCAAGCTCCTTTAGGCCTTTCGACAGAAGAAATGCGCAAAGCAAAAGCTTTCGGCTTTAATGTTATCGTCAGACCAATGAATTATTTGCCTAATGATTATGATAAAATCAGGAGTATTTTTCGTAGGATCGATAAGTCTGGTGCCAATGTAACCGGGTATATAGGCTGTGGTCGTGAAGTAGTTGGTTATCCGGATTACATTGCCTATATGGCTCATAAGTTAAAGAAACAGAATATGACTTTTGGAATGGTAGAACATTATACACAGCTGCAGTTTGCTGCAATGGACGGACTCCTTCCGTTAGCTGAGCATATGGATTATCGTGTTGCACGTACATATATTATTGACAAAGCCGAGCAGAGAAAACTGAAAATGCCAGAAGCTTTGAGACGTTGGGCTCTTACAGATGAAGAACGTAATATCCGTATCAACTATATCAAACCGTTTATGATCCCTCAGGAAGGCAGGGATATTTTAGAGCTTAATTTAGATTATGTTTCGAAAATTGCCGACGATGTGCAGGCAAGAGGATATAAGCTTGGACCGGCAGGAGTTTTTTCTAAAAATACTGCTGACGGTAAGTTTGCTCCATATTTCCCAGAACGGGCCTGGCTAGTGCCGCTGGCATTTGCTATTCTGGCCGGTGGGATTATGTATTTAACATTGCTGTTTAATTTCAGTAAAAAAATACAGTATATGTTATTGCTGACTGGCGGTATTGTTGCCAGTGTAACTTTGCTGAAATTTGGCGGAATCCTTACACGTCAGTTACTGGCTCTGATTGCGGCAACTGTTTTCCCAGTATTATCGATGACAGTTATTGTCGAACTTTGGGAGTCCTGCAAAAAAAATACCCCAAACACGCTGAAGATTATTATCAGTGCTACATGGCAGCTGGCTTTGGCTGTGATACTTTCTTTAATTGGAGCATCTTTTGTAGCGGCTGTTTTAGGCGACAGCAGGTTTTTCCTGGAAATTGATATTTATAAAGGGGTAAAATTAACGTTTATTTTACCTGTGCTGTTGATTTCTCTATGGTATATGCAGCGATTTAATGTTCTCAGCAAAGGCCAGATTGGAAATATTGCTGTGCACCTGAAAAATTTTTTCAGTACCAGGATAACAGTAAAACATGTTGCATTTTTGGGTGTATTGGCTTTTGTAGCATATATTTTTGTTGGTCGCAGCGGTCATACCGCTGGGGTTCCGGTTCCGGCTCTTGAAATTAAAATGCGTCTGTTCCTTGAGCAGATGATGTATGCACGCCCGCGTGAAAAAGAATTTATGATTGGACATCCCGCGTTTTATTTAGCGGCATTTGCGGCATATAAACAGGCACCGCGTTTATGGCAGATGCTGTTAGTGGTTGGAGCTACTATTGGGCAGGGGTCTTTAGTGCAGACTTTTGCACATATGCGTACCCCTGTTATCATGAGTTATATTCGTGCCGTCGACGGCTATGCTCTGGGTGCTGTATTAGGTATCATTGCTGTTATCGCCGTTTCTATTTTGCTGCCTTATGTGCAGAAATGGCAAAGGAGATTCTTAGAGCATGAGTAAAATTTTGATTTCCGGTTACTACGGGTTTGCTAATGCCGGTGACGAAGCCATGCTTACTGCTATTATAGAATCGTTGCGGCAAGTGGAGAAAAACGTAGAACTGACCGTGTTGTCAGGCAATCCGGAAGACACTGCGGCTAAACACCAGGTTTGCAGTGTATATCGCTTCAATCCATTAGGGATTATTCGGGCGATGAAAGATTCTGAATTGATTATTTCAGGAGGCGGAAGCCTGCTTCAGGACGTGACCAGTAAACGAAGTTTATTATATTATCTTAGCATTATTGGATTGGGAAAATTTTTTGGGAAAAAAGTAATGCTTTTTGCTCAAGGCATTGGACCTATTAGAGCCAAATGGGCTCGAAAATTGACAAGTTTGGTTTGCAATGAGGCAGATTTGATTACAGTAAGAGATAGTGAGTCTGCAGCGGAACTTATTGAAATGGGCGTAAAACCCGAGAAGATAACGGTTACGGCTGATTCAGTACTTTCGCTTAATCCCGTAACTAAAGAATGCGGGCAGTACCTGCTGCAGGAGGCTGGTGTAGATTTAACCAAGCCCGTCATAGGTATTTCTGTACGTCCTTGGTCTGGTGACAGTCAATGTTTTCAGGTTTTGGCTGAAGCTGCTTCCAAATTGCAGCAGAGCTATGGGGCGCAGCTGATTTTGTTGCCGCTGCAGTATTCTGTTGATGTAAAAGCCTGTGAGAAACTGCGTAAAGCTTTGGTTTGCCAAAAGGATATATTTTTATTGAATGAAAAATATAATACTGAGGAATTTCTTTCTATCATAGGAAATTTTGACCTTTTGATTGGAATGCGGCTGCATGCACTGGTTTTTGCTGCTGTAATGCAAACGCCGCTGCTGGCAATATCTTATGACCCTAAAGTAGATAGCTTTGTAAACGCTATTGGTGAAAAACCTATTGGAACGGTTGAAAAAATTGATAGAGATACGATTGTTCAGGCTGCTGTAGCTGGTTGGCAGAAAACTCCGCTTGAACAAAATAAGAATATTGAAATTTTGCGGCATAAAGCGCAGATCAACTCTGATAAAGCTTTTGCTTTGCTAAAAAAGGTTGAAGAAAAACGATGAATTGGGATTTGTCGTGATGATAAAGACTGACGTAATTGTTTGAGTGTTGAAGAGAAGGGAGCTTTCACCATGCTTTTAATGACCGATGTCAGTAAAACATATCCAAGCGGTTCAGTAGCTTTGCGTGATGTCAATATCCATATCCAGCCTGGCGAATTTGTTTTTGTTGTCGGGCCGAGCGGTGCCGGAAAATCCACTTTTATTAAGATGCTTTTTCGTGAGGTAATACCAACTACTGGCAATATATATGTAAATGGTGTGGATCTATTGGAGCTTAAAGAAAAGGAAATTCCTTATTTGCGCAGACAGTTAGGGATTATTTTTCAAGATTACAGGTTACTTCCTGATCGCACTGTTTATGACAATGTTGCTTTTGCTATGCAGGTTATAGAGACTCCCTATCGTAAAATCAAGCGCCGCGTGATGAGTGTGCTGGATTTAGTTGGATTGCGTAAACGGGCCAATTCTTATCCAACGGAATTATCAGGTGGCGAACAGCAGCGTGTAGCGATCGCACGTGCGATTGTTAATGATCCGCTGCTTGTAATTGCTGATGAGCCGACAGGTAACCTTGATCCGGAAACAAGCTGGGATATAATGCGTATTTTCAGTGAAATCAATGAAAGTGGAACTACTATCGTGATGGCGACACATGATAAAGAAATCGTTGATAATATGGAAAAACGAGTTATTGCCATTGAAAAAGGGTCGATTGTTCGTGATGATTTAAAAGGGGTATACGGTTATGAGTCTTAGTACAAAAGAATATTTTATCTGAGAAGCGGTTAAATTTTCCGACCATTTCTTCAAACACGTCTTTCGAGATAATCACAAATTCATTCATTGCATATACTGTTTTTATTGTTGGTAATCCTGTTTGTCTGCAAAGTAAAGCCAATACCGGCATCGGACAATGGCTTTACTACTGACTGGCAGCTTGTGGCTGCAAGTGGTAGGGATTGGCTTAATTCCATGTTCCGCAATAGCCCTTCTGGTTGCCGACTGTACAAAGAAAAGCCAACTTCGACAGAATCCGACCAACCCGCAGCATCGTGGCAGCATTTGGCGCTGGTACGGTAGCCTATGGCGCATTTCGGATACCATGTACTGTAAGATGATTTTCCAATCAAGCCTCCTGAAAACATTTTTATTTTCGTCTTATCCGGTCAGATTAAGCCTTTAAATATTAAACGGCTATTCTCTACCTCCGTGGCAAATCGGTGAATCATCCACCACTAATCATACATGAAAAATGCAAAATGCCACATTGTTGCCACAGCCAATCCAACTATTTGATTTCCTGTATTATATCCATTTCCTTTGCTGCCGATAATCGGTCAAACGTGTACACTATGACCACTATTGTTAAACATTTAATTCAAACAAGTATGAGAAAGAACGTAAGCAGCCAGACGATGGATGAAGAGTTGAAAATCTTTTTGGGAACCAAGCTGGAAGTGGAAGAGCAGAAGCCTGCCACTGTGCCTGCCGGTATGCCGGCACAGGAGCACAAGGATGTACAGGCAGGTACGGATGAGAACATGAATGAACAAACAGGTGAAGCCGTGCAGGAAAATACGGATGGAAGCCCGCAGGTGGTACACCGTGTCAGCGGCAAGCAACGCAGGGCATCGCTGGAGGAATACAAGGCAATGTTCCTCCCGGTACCGTCCATTGAAGACCGGAAGCCCGTGTTCCTCAGCCGCGACACACGCGATGCCCTAGACCGCATCGTCAGCCTGTTCGGCAGTCGCAGGATGAGTGTGTCGGGACTGATGGAGAACATCGCCCGCCATCACCTTGCCACCTACGGGGAGGACATCGAGGCATGGCGTAAACTCTGAGAATTAAGGAGCAGGTTTACGGGGTGTTATTCGGAGTTACTCTGAACTAATCTAACGGAGTTTTGAGGGGAGCAAGTTTGTGTTTCGGGCATACCGAAACCACCTGCTCCCACTCTCAAAAACTCGTGGAAGCCGCATCCCGTTGGTCTATCAAGTAATTACATTTTAATCATTATAAATCAATGGAACAGAAACGAAAATTCGACAGAAGGAACAAGGGCGGTCGCCCCAAGAAGGAGGCGGCAGACAAGCTGAAATACCGCCTCACGGTGAAGATGGCGACATCGGACTACTACACCCTGAAAGGCAAGGCTCGGAGTGCAGGCATATCTGCCGGAGAATTCCTGCGCGAGTGCATGAGAAACTGCCATGTGAAGGAACGGCTCACGCCGGAACATACGGATTATGTCCGCAAGCTGTGCGGCATGGCGAACAATCTGAACCAGCTTGCGCACAAGGCGAATGCCGCAGGATTCGTTACGGCGAGGATGGAGTGCCGTGTGCTCGTGGCACGTATCGAGGAACTGCTGAACCTTATCCTCCTATGATAGCCAAAATTGTCAAGGGAAGCAGCTTCAGGGGTGTGGTTAACTACATTCTTGACAAGGAAAAGGATGCCAAAATCCTTGTTTGCGACGGCTTGTTTTCCGAAGATAAGGACACAATAGTCATGAGTTTTGAGGCGCAGTCAGGGATGAATCCGAGGGTTATGAAGCCTGTCGGACATATCGCACTGGCATTCTCCAAGGAGGACGAGCACCGTCTTACCGACCGGACAATGGCAGGAATTGCATTGGAATACTTGGAGAGAATGGGTATAAAGGACACGCAGGTTCTTGTCGTGCGCCACTTTGACAAGGAGCATCCACACGTGCATATCGCATTCAACCGCATCGCTAATGACGGCAGGACAATCAGCGACCGGAACGAGCGGATACGTAGCACACGTATCTGCAAGGAACTGACACGGAAGTACGGTCTGTACGTATCCGAAGGCAAGGAAAAGGTGAAACTGCATCGGCTGAAAGAACCGGACAAGACCAGATACGAACTTTATTTTCTCCTTAAATCGGAAGTTTCAAGGTGCGGCAACTGGCGGCAGTTAGCCGCTAATCTGGAAAAACAAGGAGTGGAAATGCAGTTCAAGTACAAAGGCAAGTCGGACGAGGTGCAGGGTGTCATATTCTCCAAGAACGGCTATTCGTTCAGCGGCTCCAAGATTGACAGGCAATTCAGCTATTCCAAGATAGACGAGGCTATGAACGCCAACAGGCAGGAGGAACAGCAAAGGATAATGACGGGCAATCAGGTTTCCGAACAGCCGACACTGCAATCTGAAGTGATGGGCAACGATGATTTGTACAGTGGTTCCATAGGCTTGCTCATGCCGGATGCTACAAACGGTCAGGCAGATGAGAACTATTTTGAGAAACAGTTAAAACGTAAGAAAAAGAAACAACGTAAAATCAGTTTATAAACATGGATAATAACGAAGTGTATGCGCTCTTTGAGGACATCAAAAGTGGCTTAAAGAGTATAAACAGTAAGTTGGAGAATACTCCAAAAGTAAGCAACAACCAGTCAGACGGACAGCCTCCGGCAATGGATTTAGCTCCCATAAAGGAATTGCTGAATACTTCTGCCAGAGAAAACCGGGAACAGACTAAAGCCATACTGACCAAATTCGGTGAGGCGGAAGTCTACACGTCAAACCGGATTCTGAATCTGTTGCGTGACTTGAAAGAATCGTTTACCCGAAGTGCTAACGGACAGGTGAACGAACCGCAGGAACATATCCACCGCCACAGCTTCGACATCAAGTCAAGCAAGGTGTTTTCCTTTTTGGTCGGCATGGGTGTCGTTTGCGGTCTATCCATCTGGGGCAACATCGAACTTTGGCAGTCCAAGCGTCAGTATGCGGACGATGCGCTGAAGTTCCGTGCCATCCGCTCGTGGGGAGGATGCAGTCCCAAAGAGATTCTTTGGCTGAATGATGTGTTCGACATTCACCGTGACGAAAAGTCCATTGAATGGATACGCGGACAGGCTGACGGTTACGACAAGGATTTGAAAACCGTATCCGACAGCCTGATGCAGGAGAGTTTGAAAGTAAGACAAATGAATGGTAATAATAAAAAAATAAAGTGAATGGCATCAGTAAAGGTAAAATTCCGTCCTTCTTCCGTAAACGGCAAGGAGGGCAGCATCTATTATCAGGTGATACACAACCGCGTGGTCCGCCAAATCGGGACGTATTACCGGATATTTGAAAGCGAGTGGGATGACAAAGCATCGGCAGTGATTGTTCCCGAATTGACAGGTACAGGGCGGAAGAACCATCTGCAATCAGTTGTAAGCGATATTGAATGGGACATTAAACGCTTGAAAACAATCATCGCATTGTATGAAAGAGGAAACAAAAGCTACACATCGGATGACATTATCTTGAAATTCAACAGACAAGAGGACGAACAATCACTATTCTCTTTCATGCAAGGTGTCATAGAGCAGTTAAAACGGCTGAACAGAATCCGCACGTCTGAAACATACACCGTTACGCTCGCCAGCTTCATGAAATTCCGTGACGGGCAGGACATCCTTCTTTGTGAGATAGATGGTGATGTCATGATGCTGTATGAAGCATGGCTGAAAGCCAACGGCAACTGCCCAAACACCATATCGTTCTATATGCGCATACTACGAGCCGTCTATAACCGTGCAGTGGAAAAGGAAGTAACAGAACAGAAGTTTCCCTTCAAACATGTTTACACGGGCATAGACAAGACCGTGAAACGTGCCGTACCATTAAAGACCATCAAGCGCATCAAGGAGCTTGACCTGAAAATGAAACCGCATCTGGACTATGCAAGGGACATGTTCCTCTTTTCGTTTTATACCCGTGGAATGTCGTTTGTCGATATGGCATACCTGAAAAAGTCGGACTTGAAAAATGGAATCCTCATATACCGGAGAAGAAAGACGGGACAGCTGCTTACCGTCAAGTGGGAGAAGTGCATGGAGGAAATTGTGGCTAAATATGAAAGCCATTCTGATACAGAATATCTATTGCCGATAATCACCGTCCTGCATACAGATGAACGGATACAGTACAGGAATGCCCTCTGTCGGGTAAACATCGCATTGAAAGAGATAGCCCGATTGGTCGGTCTGGCTCTTCCGCTAAGTATGTATTGTGCCCGTCATGCTTGGGCAAGCATCGCCAAGAGCAAGAACATACCGCTTGCAGTCATCAGCGAAGGCATGGGACATGATTCGGAGGAAACCACTCGCATCTATCTTGCGTCGCTTGATACGAGCGTTGTGGACAAGGCGAACAGCCTTATACTGAAAGACTTGTAACAGAAAATCCCCAATAAAAGCTTGTTTAGCAAAAAAACTAATCTCTTGATAAGAGTTATAGTTATATCGCAAAGGTACACAAAATACTGAAAAGCGAGCATAAGTGGCTCGTTGATAATGCTATAAATCGTATAAAAATAGAGGTCTGTTGAGTGAATCTTCTTTTGGTAGGCACATAACATGCTGATTTTCAGATGTACATTTGCCTGCATTTATCTCTTATCAAGAGATAATCCATTCTCGTGTAAAGAGTTGATTTGTTTTATGCGAGATTATGAGTACAAAGTTTTTCAACAATACGTTAGGCAATACGCTTTTCGACAAGCTGAAAGGTATTGCATCGGAGATGGTGACATTTGACCGCTTCTTGGCGGTCGTAGGTTTCTTCCGTTCCTCTGGATATTTTAAGCTGCGTAAGGAATTAGGCGATATATCGGAAATCAAGATATTGGTAGGAATCAATATTGACGATATATTCCGAAAGCATAACAAGGCACTTCTGATGCTTGCCGATGAAGACAAGGCAAAAGAAATCTATCATAACGGTTTTAAGGAAGATATTGTAAACGCGCAATATTCGCCCGAAGTGGAAGAAGGTATTTTACAAATGTGCGAAGACCTTATTTCAGGACGTTTGCAAATGCGCATCCATGCCACCAAGAACCTGCACGCAAAATTCTATCTTTGTCTGCCACAAAACCATAGTGAAAATACTGATGGTTGGGTTATTATGGGCTCTTCCAATATCTCCGATTCAGGCTTGGGAATCAAGCAACCGCCACAATACGAACTTAATGTGGCGATGAAAGACTATAACGATGTGAAGTATTGCTCCGATGAGTTCTGGACATTATGGAACGAAGCTGTTCCCCTTACCGCAGATGACATTAACAAGTACAAGGAAAAGACATACTTTGGTTATCAGCCAACTCCGTACGAGCTTTATATCAAAGTGCTTATAGACACTTTTGGTGACCAAGTGGAAGATGATTTTTCCATTCAACTGCCCGATGGGGTTAAGGATTTGAAGTATCAGAAAGATGCCGTTATTCAAGGTTATCAGATGCTGATGCAGCATAATGGTTTATTTCTTGCCGATGTTGTCGGTTTGGGAAAGACTATGATTGCAACAATGATAGCCAAACGATATGTAGAGGCAAACGGTAAGAATACAAACATTCTCGTAATATATCCCCCTGCGCTTGAAGACAACTGGAAAAACACGTTCAAGCTGTTCGGTATCTCCAAGAAAGCACAGTTCATTACCAACGGAAGCCTGTCTAAGATTCTCGAAGGACGCGACCAATATAAAGACAAGGAAGAGTTCGATTTAATCATAGTCGATGAAGCCCACGGATTCCGTAGCGACAGCTCTGGCAAATACGATGAATTACAGAAAATATGCAAGTCGCCTTGTGCCAATATGGGCTTGCTCAAATGTTCGCAGAAGAAGGTTATGCTTCTCTCTGCAACGCCATTGAACAACCGTCCGGATGATTTACAGAATCAGTTGCTGTTATTCCAAAACAGCCAAAGCTGTACTATTGACGGAGTTCCAAACCTTAAGGGCTTCTTTGCTCCTCTTATCGCTGAATATAAAAAATTGATGCGTGAACGCGGAGAGCGTGATGTCACTTCCGAAGTGGATAAAATCTATGAGCTGATTCGCAGTAAGGTCATTGACAAGGTAACAGTCCGCCGTACCCGGAATAACATTCTTAATGACCCGGACTACAAGGCTGACATTAAGTCGCAAGGCATCATATTCCCCAACATTCTCCCGCCTAATGAATTGGTATATATGATGGACAGCGATACAAGTAACCGCTTCTATGAGACATTGAAACAATTGACTGACGGCAAGTCAGAAGGTAATCCGGAAGGCAAAGGATTGAATTATGCCCGCTATCGTGCCGTTGAATTCTTGAAGCCTGAATACCGAAGTAAGTACAAGAATGCGGTACATATCGGTCAGACGTTGGCTGGAATCTATCGTGTGCATATGGTCAAGCGGTTGGAAAGCAGCTTCTATGCCTTCAAGAAATCACTTCGCACACTCCTCCGTATCACAACGGATATGATTAAAATGTTCAATGAGGACAAGGTAATCATCGCTCCGGACTTGAAGGTTAAAGACCTGCAAGCAAAGAATATGGAACTTGACGAGATTATCGAGTATGCCGTTGCAAAGGGATATGCAACGGAGGATATACTTTTCCCTGCCGATGCTTTCAGTCCTGATTTTCTTGAAATGCTACATCACGACAGGAAGATATTGGAGTTGCTTAATGCAAATTGGGAAAAAGAGAATGACGACCCGAAATTCGACAAGTTCCGTGAATACCTTGTTCATGACTTCTTTGATGAAAGAATAAATCCGTCGGGCAAATTGGTATTGTTCTCCGAAAGTGTTGATACTTTGAGCTACCTGTACGACAGATTGACAAAAGAAATAGGGCGCATAGATGTCTTGATGGTGACAGCCGCCAACCGCAATCGCTTGGGACAGACCATCAAGGAGAATTTCGATGCCAATTTCGGCAGCGATTCAAAGAAATACAATATCATCATTACTTCTGATGTGCTGGCAGAAGGTGTGAACCTGCATCGTTCCAATGTGATTGTCAATTACGATTCACCGTGGAACGCAACCCGATTGATGCAGCGTATCGGTCGTGTAAACCGTATCGGTTCTGTTGCACCTAACATCTACAACTATATGTTCTACCCTTCGCAGCAGGGCGACAAGGAAATCCAGCTTTACAAGAACGCTCTTATGAAGTTACAGGGATTCCATTCGGCATTTGGTGAAGACGCTCAGATATATTCAAAAGAAGAAATCGTAAAAGAGTTTCAGATGTTTGACAGCAATGTGAAAGACAGCATCGACAAGAAGATTGCCTTATTGCGTGAGGTCAGGGAACTCTACAACAGCGACCGAAAGCTCTATCACAAAATCAAGGCTCTGCCTATGAAAAGCCGCGTAATGCGTGATACAGGAAAGCATAGTGGAAAGTCGGTTATATTCGTCTCATCCAATGTAAAGACAGAATTTTATTTGGCTACACCTACGAATATAGCTGTTATAGATTTTCTTGAAGCCGTAAAATACCTTAAAGCCAAACCCGAAGAGCAGCCTGCTCCATTTGCCAACGAGGAGCAGCACTACAAGCAGGTAAACAGTGCGTTAGCTCAATATACCGCCGAATATATAGAAGCGGCAGATACGGCATCCATTAACCGCAGAGACCTTGACAAAACCTCATTGGAAGCCAACAAGTTTTTACGTACTATAAAACAAATAACTGCTGACAATGAGTTGAAATCGCAATGCGACATATTGACGGGGTATATCAATGAGGGTGTTTACGCCCAGCTTCCACGCTACCTGAAAGCCTTGTCGCGCGAGTACAAGAACGACAGGGTTAGAATGAAACAGGACGAGTATAAATTACAGACGGAAATCAACGGATTGCTCAAAGAGTATCAGACGATGAATAAGGAGCAACGTCACGATGCCCAAGATATATCCAATCCGCAAATAATAATTTCAGAGAGCTTTAGATAAATCATTTACAATAATCCAATATAACAATGGCAACCATATATACATCCGACAGTTTGAGAGACCTATTCCAATCACCGTTCAATCTGGCACAATGGCATTTATTTCTGCAACACTTCTTCAACGCAAGTGAGTTGAAAAAGAAGCCTGAAAGAATCATCAGCAACACTTCTGATGAGGGATACTATTTAGGAAATATCAATACTACAGACAGTTATCGTATCGGCTTATTCTATTATAATATCAGCAAAGGCTCTGTTACCAACAAGCGTGTAGGGCTACGCAATCTTGTAAAGTCATTCATCAACCCCACTTGGGGTGAGTTTGACGCTGCGCTGGTGGCATTTGACAGTAGCGACCATTGGCGCTTGTCGTTTATCTGTGACATTAAGGGTGAGGCGACTGCACCTAAACGATATACCTATGTTTTCGGCAGTAACGATTTGCTGTACAGAACACCAATTGAACGTTTCAATTTCTTGAAGAAGCAAGGTATATCGTTTGAGAACTTGAAAACCGCATTCTCTGTTGAAGCCTTGTCTGATGAATTCTTTGACAAATATCGGGAACAATATGCCGATTTTATTCAATACATTACAGGCAAACGCTTCGTTAAAGTCGGCAGTAAGTGGGAAGAAAAAGTCCTTGGAAAGCCTAATGCGGCATTGATGCAGGCATTTGACCACGATGAAAAAAGAATCCGCGACTATGTGAAGAAAATGATGGGACGAATCACATTCCTGCACTTCCTGCAACGCAAGGGATGGATGTGTGGAGACCTCAACTATATGCAGAATATGTTTGAGAATTCGCTGTATAAGGACGACTATCTCGATTCCGTGCTTGAGCCTCTGTTCTTTGGCATTTTGAATACCAAGCCTGCTGAACGCGAAACCTTGTTCGCAGATTTTGGCTGGGATAAATCACTGCTTGAAGAATGGAAGGATATTCCATACCTCAATGGCGGATTGTTCGAGCGAGATGCGGAAGATGAACCGGAGAGCCGTTTCCCAGCCGACTATTTCAAACGCCTGTTCCAGTTCTTCAGTGAGTATAACTTTACCATTGACGAGAACGACCCGAACGATGCAGAAGTGGGTGTTGACCCTGAAATGTTGGGTAAAATCTTCGAAAACCTGCTTGAAGACAACAAGGACAAAGGTGCATTCTATACCCCAAAAGAGATTGTGCGCTATATGTGTCAGGAATCGCTCATCACTTACCTTGAGACCAATACAAGTGTGGCAAAGGATAAGATTCGTCAATTTGTTCTTTCTCCTGAAGAAGGGGTTGCTGATATTCCAGAAGGCAAGAAACCCAAGCTTCTTGCAGCGCTTGAAGAGGTTAAGATTTGCGACCCTGCCATCGGTTCGGGTGCATTCCCTATGGGGTTGCTTAATGAACTGTTGCATTGCCGTGAGGCATTGAGCGGAGAACATTATAACCGTGCGGAAATCAAGAAAAGCATCATCCAGAACAATATCTATGGTGTGGATATTGAGAAAGGAGCTGTTGACATTGCCCGACTGCGCTTCTGGCTTTCAATCGTAGTGGACGAGGAAACGCCATCGCCACTGCCGAACCTTGACTATAAGATTATGCAGGGAAACTCTCTTATCGAAAGTTTTATGAGTGTGGATTTAAGCAAACTCACTTATGAGAAAGAGTACAAGAAAGACAAAGGCGAATTTTCTCTTTTCGATGATGAGAAAAATCGTTTACAGAAAACCGTATCACATCTGTTATCTTCGTATTATTCTTGTAGCGACCACGATAGAAAAGTGAAGTTACAACAAGAGATTTCTGATACTATTAACAAGCAGTTGGAAGCACAAGCATATGACCCGACTATTCTTGACAAGCTCAGAAACATCAATCTTGCAGAGAATAACAAATTCTTCCTCTGGCATACGTGGTTTAGTGATGTATTCAACCGAGATGATGATAAAAACGGATTTGATATTGTAATTGGCAATCCTCCGTTTATTGGCGAGAAAGGACATAAAGAAATATTTCAACCAGTAAAGGCTGATATTCATCTTGGACAATACTATTTGGGTAAAATGGATTATTTTTACTTCTTTTTCCATTTAGCATTTAATATGTTATCCTCTAATGGTGTTGCAACGTTTATTACTACAAACTATTATCTAACAGCATTGGGAGCAAGAAAATTGAGAGCAGATATTAAAGAACGAGTGAACATCAGGACTTTATTTAATCTTGGCGAATTACGACTATTTGAAAATGCACCCGGACAGCATAATATGATTAGTTCATTTTCCAAAGGTGAAAATAGATGTAAATGTCAGATTATAGATGCTCATAAAAAAGGTGCATTGAATCCTCTGATGTTTTCCACAATAATTAGCCAAAAGGATGAAAATACCGCTTATACAGAAGTAATACAGGAGGACATATACGATGGAGAAGAAAATTATATTCGTCTACAATATGGCGGTGATAATCCGCTATCATCACTGCTGAATAAAATTCAGTCAGGAAATAATACATTAGGAAATATTGCAGAAGTTAATGCCGGTATTATGGGAGGTTGTGACAGCATTACCAACCACAATATGAAATATGTTGATGCTGATTATATCGAATGTAACGATATACGCAAAGATGATGGAGTATTTGTATTGGATTGTAACTATTTTAGAGATAGCGATACCATTCATTCAATTCAGAATTATCCATTCTACAAAGCCTTCTATAAGAATTCAGATATAAGCCGTTACTGCACAAATGAAACAACCACTAAAAGGTTGATATTTTCATCGTCTGATACACCTTTGAATGAACAAGAAATTATAAAATCTTGTCTTTCGAAATATCGCCCAATCTTAACAAAGATTCGAGAAATAAACAATGAAAAGATTGAGTATTGGCATCAATTAAGACGAGGAACTGCGCATCCTCATATTTTTACAAGTGCTAAAATCGTGTGTCCACAAAGAAGTAAAACAAACACATTTGGTTATAATGAATGCGATTGGTACGCAAGTGCTGATGTTTATTATATTACTAATCCTTATAAGGATTACAGCATAAAATTCATTTTGGGGCTTCTTAATTCTAAGTTGTATTATATATGGCTATATCACAAAGGAAAACGAAAAGGTGAGACGTTGGAGTTATATCAAAAACCTTTGTCAGAAATCCCGATTAAAAAGGCTTCAACTGAAATTCAAAATTCAATTGTTAAAATAGTTGATGAAATTATTGCTCTTAAAAAGACAAATTTCAATTACGATACATCCATATTGGAACGACAAATAGATACTATCGTTTATGATATATATGGACTAACTGATGCAGAAATAAAGTTCATTGAACAAAATATGTAATGCATTAACAGCCTATAGGTTAGCGGGCTATTTAAGTGCTGATATCTTATGTCGTATTGTCGTGCTGTTGTACTGTCGTACTTCAGCACGACAACATATAAAGGATTCAGCAATAAATTGCAGGTTCAAATACGTGTTACAATGAGTTTGTATAGGATGGCTTATGTCGTTAATCGCAGAAACATACAAACAGATAGCAAAGAATTTTATCGTTGAAATTGGTAGACTCTATTCTTATTGCTGAGATAAGGGAAGTACTAACTATTTACATCAAGTATCACATATCTCCAAGATTAAGGAAGACAAGAATTATATTTGAAAGTCTGATTTTCTTCGTTTTTCAATGAAATAACTTTGGCAACGAAAAAGAAAAATACTACTTTTGCAAATGAGAAAAGCGTTCTTTTGATTAGTGCAGAATATTGCAGAATGGAGAAGCCCGCTGGTTTCCAAGTCGTTACCTGCTAAACCAATAATCTTTGTAAAGCCTTTATTTTCAATAAATAAGAAGAAACGATATGTCTTGCTCGATGAAAAGAAACAGAGTGAAGCTTTGGCAAACATCGTTGCATTGGACGATATTGATACAGAGCGCACCGATGCTGAGTTCTTTGCTTACTTGGAGTCAAAGAAGATAAAGACTACCGCAAAACTTATCAAAGATTGTCGCACCTTCTTTGGTGAAGTGTGTGAAACTGCCCCCGAGGTTCATGTCATACCACTTGATGATAACAGCGACTTGGTCGCTGACACTAATTTGCGTGACTATGAATCGATTCCATTCAAGACGGATATTCAAGAGTATTTTCAAAACGAAGTCCTTCGCTTTACTCCTGACGCATGGATGGATAGAGAGAAAGATAAGATAGGTTGCGAGTTCCCTATTTCAAAACTGTTTTATGAATATCAGCCGCTACGCTCAGTAGAGGATATCCTTGCGGATATTCGGGCACTTGAAGAAGATGAAGAACAGGAATTATCTTCATTGTTGAATGATTAAAAAGAGGGATGATGAAGAAATATGATGCTTATAAAGATAGTGGAGTGAAATGGATTGGAGAAATACCCAATCATTGGGAGGCGATAAAGATATCACGTGTACATCCAATAATAGGAAGTGGTACAACGCCATTATCCTCGCGTGAAGACTATTATTCAGAAAAAGGTCTCAACTGGCTTCAAACAGGTGATTTAAATAATGGATTGATAACTGAAACAAGTAAGAAAATAACCCCAAAAGCTGTAGATGAATGCAAAATGAAGTTCTATCCTATTCATTCTGTTGTGATTGCAATGTATGGAGCAACAATTGGTAAAGTTGGTTTACTTGATATAGAGACAGCAACCAATCAAGCCTGTTGTATAATTGTACCATCTAAAAGAATATGCCCAAAGTATACTTTTTATTCATTTATCATAGCTAAAGAAGAATTACTATTATCATCATTTGGAGGTGGACAACCTAATATAAGCCAAGATATAATCAGAAAATTAAAAGTCCCTGTTCCTCCGTTATCCGAACAGCAATCCATTGCCTCCTACCTTGATGTCAAGACCGAGAAGATTGACAAGATGATTGCTAAGGCAGAAAAGAAAACAGAATATCTTGATGAACTTAAACAATCACTTATCACTCGTGCCGTGACACGGGGATTGAATCCAAATACGCCACTAAAAGACAGTGGTGTAAACTGGATTGGTAATATTCCTATGCACTGGGACATCGCCTGTTTACGTTTCTTCTTAAGACTTATAAACGGACGTGCGTATTCACAAAACGAATTGCTACCAAGTGGAAAATACAAGGTACTTCGTGTTGGAAACTTCTTCACAAATGATTCGTGGTACTATTCAAATATGGAACTAGAACCCGATAAGTATTGTGATAAGGATGATTTACTATATGCTTGGTCAGCTTCAGTTGGCCCATATATTTGGAATGAAGCAAAAACAATATATCATTACCATATATGGAAAGTGCAACTGGCTACATCAATGGATAAAATGTATTCATATTATTTATTAAGAGCAGTGACAAATCAAAAAATGAGCGATATGCATGGAAGTACAATGATGCACATTACAATGGGTGATATGAATAAAACAAAGATTCCAATACCTCCTCTTTCCGAGCAACAACAAATCGCCACCTACCTTGATACAAAATGTTCAAAGATTGACCACATTATCGCTACCCAAAAGAAAAAAATTGCTTATCTTCAAGAACTGAAACAAAGCCTCATTACCAACGTAGTGACAGGCAAGATAAAAGTAAGCTGACACATAAAGCATAAGACCATGAAAACAAGCAATAAAGAAGAAGAACCTCATTTCGTAAAGCGAGATAAATTTGCTATAACCGCAGAATATAAGCAATGGTTTGCCGATATCAAATCTCGTTTGCGAAACAGTCAGATAAAAGCCGCCATCAAAGTAAACAGCACGCTGCTGGAGTTCTATTGGAGCTTAGGTCGTGACATTGTAAAGATGAAAGCGGAACAAGCATGGGGAAGTGGTGTTTTGCAACAGCTCAGCTTTGATTTGCGAGATGAGTTTCCTGGTATGAAAGGATTATCATACACCAACTTGCGGTATGCGGCACAGTGGTTCAGATTCTATACAAGCGATGATGAGTCAATTTGCCAACAACTTGTTGGCGAATTATCCATGCCACAAAAATTCGCTCTTGTGCCCTGGGGACATCACATTGAAATCATGGCCAAGAGTAAGACTGTGGACGAAGCATTATTCTATATAAACGAAGTGATTGCCGGCAACTGGAGTCGCGCCACGCTGATGAATATGCAGAAAGCAAGTCTTTATGAAAAACGAGGAAAAGCGCAGACCAATTTCAACGACAAGTTGCCACAACCACAAGATGAACTGGCACAAGAAATATTGAAAGACCCTTATAACTTCGATTTCCTCACATTGCGAAAACCATACAATGAACACATGCTTGAAGAAGCCTTAGAACACAATATCCGTCGTTTTCTGCTGGAATTAGGTACAGGTTTTGCATACGTTGGAAGTCAGATGGAACTTCGCATGCCTGGTGGAACCAGCTACTTTCCGGATATGGTATTCTATCATACAAAGCTGAAATGCTATGTCGTGCTTGAACTAAAAGTCGTGGAATTTGAGCCTGAATTTGCCGGTAAACTCAACTTCTATGTGTCGGTGGCAGACCATCTTTTGAAAGATGATAATGACAACCCCAGTATAGGACTGCTGGTATGCAAGTCGAAAAACGAGACGGTGGTTAAATGGGCTTTTGAAGGCATCGACCGACCGTTGGGAATAACAACCTATGAACTTGATGAAGTACTGAAAAAGACACTGGCAGAGAAACTGCCAAGTATTGAAGACATAGAAAATGCAATAGAAGAGTAAATTGTGCAGAAACACTGCACGGTTATATACGAGCTTTGCAATCATAAAACGAAAAATATGAACCGATATGTTTGAACTACTAAACGAAACTCTCTTTGAGAAACACATAGCAGAATACCTTGCAGGAAGCAAGATGTACAATCAACGCACACCAAAGGATTTCAATATTCAAAAGTTGGTGGACTCAGATATGCTTTTACAATTTTTGCGCGAGCAACCTATGTGGCAGAAACTTATCACTCAAAGTTTCGCAGACGAACAAGATGCGCTCAACATTGTGATTGAAACTATCAACACGAAAATTAATCGTGGTGAAAGTTTGCTGTCACTGTTGAAGAATGGCTTCATGCTGCAAGGCCGACGCATCCGGTTGGCAGCTTTCAAACCGAAGATGACCCTTGATGATGATGATGCTGACCACCTCTACAAGAAAAATATCTTCAGCGTGGTTCGCCAGATGAAGTACAGCACGCAGGGCTTCGATAAGGATAACGAACTCGACCTCTGCATTCTGTTAAACGGTCTGCCTATCATTACTCTGGAACTGAAGAACGAAGCTACCGGTCAGACTGTGGTAAACGCCATGCACCAATATCAGACCAACCGCCACCCGCAGAACCGTATGCTTCGCACCTGCCTGGTCCATTTCGCCATGGATAACAACCGGGTGATGATGACCACCCAGTTGGCCGGCGATAATACACGCTTCCTCCCATTCAACAAGGAAACGGTGAATCCACAAGTAGAAGGAGATTATCCGACCTGCTATATGTGGAAAGAGGTGCTGCAAGCTGATTCTTTACTAAATCTCATTCAGCATTTCATTAAACGCATTACACCTAAGAAAGGTGAACCGTTCTATATATTCCCCCGTTATCACCAGTTGCGTTGCGTACGCAACATCATTAGCGACGTGCGCGAGAAAGGCGTAGGTCAAACCTATCTCGTGCAGCACTCTGCAGGTTCAGGCAAAACAAAGAGCATGTCATGGCTGGCCTTCCAGCTGGCAAACCTTCAGAATGCAGACAACACCCCGGTATTCGATTCGGTTATCATGATTACCGACCGTATTGTGCTCGACCGGAACATTGCCGATGAAATAAAGGGAATGGAAGAAGTAGCCGGTACTGTGAAAGACATCCGCAAAGGTTCACGTAATCTGGCAAAGGCATTAGCAGAAGGCGGTCACCGCATCATCATCTCCACGGAACAAAAGTTCAGCTTTGCATTACCTAAGTTGAAGGAGGCTGCCGGTTCACACTTCGCTGTCATCATAGACGAAGCGCATACAGCCTTTGGCAAGCAAGCATCGCACAATGTGCGTCAAGTTCTCACCGACAAGAATGAACTTCGCGAAACAGTAGAAGAGTTTGGAATTGAGAGCCGTGAAGCCGAGAACAATATGCAAGACCAAATGTTGGCCGAACTGCAAGCTGCCCGCAGCATCAATAGCGGCCATATCAGTTACTTTGCTTTCACAGCCACACCAAAGTCACAGACTTTTGCACTCTATGGCCGTAACGGAAAGGCATTCGACACCTATTCCATGAAACAAGCCATCGAGGAAGGCTTTATCCTTGACGTGCTGAAAAACTATACCACCTTCCAGACCATGTTTGAGCTGGTAAGCAAGATAGACCTTCCTGAAGACACACCTGAATACGAAAAGCAGAACGCACTCCGTTTGATGATGCAATATGTGAACCAGCACCCATACGTCATCAACTACAAAGCCAATATGATGGTAGACTACTTCATGCAGCACTCTGCCCAAAAGATGAAAGGGCAGGCCAAAGCCATTGTAGTGACTTCCAGCCGCGCCAACGCCATATTGTTCCACCAAGCCATCACACGCCGGTTGAAAGAGAAATACAATGGCGAGATAAAAGCACTTGTGGCATTCAGTGGTGAAGTAGAAATCAATGGCAACAAATATACAGAGGAGAAAATAAACGGCTTCGGAATCAAAGACAACGGCATTGCCGTTGAATTCAAACAGCCTAATCAAAGGTTCTTAGTCGTAGCCGACAAGTTCCAGACCGGATTCGACCAGCCTTTACTCCATACTATGTTTGTAGACAGAAAGCTAGGCGGTGTGCAGTGCATCCAAACGCTGAGTCGTTTGAACCGCTGCCATCCCGACAAGCAAGATACCCTGATTATCGACTTCGTAAACAAACACGAAGACATAAAGGCTGCATTCGAGCCCTACTATGATACGACCTGGTTGCAAGGAAACTATAACCCGTCGAACATCTATGAATATAAGAATGACATCGAGCGCAGGAAACTCTTTACACAGAACGATATAGATAAGGTGGTAACCTTATTGCTCTGCGGAGATGAACAACAGATAGCCGGCATTCCATCTATCTTAGGACAACTGGTAAACGAATATGTAAAACCGTTACCTGAAGAGGAACAGGAACTCATCCGCAAGGAAGTGAACCGTTACATCCGCCAGTACGGATTGCTTGCTCAGTTAATGAAATTCCTTGACCCTGACTTGGAACGTTTCTACATGTTCTGCAAGCTCTACTACAAATACCTGCCTTATACTAAGGAGACTTTGCCACTGGACATCTTGGAAAAGATTGACCTCGACAAGTATCGTATCCAGCTGGCAGAACAGGGCTGTATCACATTAGAAGGAGAAGATGGTGAACTGACGCCTCCAAGTACTGCTGGCATTAGCGGCGGGGAGAAGGAGTTTGATCATCTCGATCATCTCATCCACATGATGAACGAGCCTTATGAAGGTTTTCTTAACGAAAATGACCAGATCATCCTTGAGTTGCTGCGCCAGTTGAGAAATGACCCCAACATAAAGCAGGCATTCAGCGCAGAAAACTCTCGTTCCAGCCTGTTGAAGATGGTAGAAAAGGAGTTCAACAAAAAAGTCGCAACACAGTTAGGCAAGTATATCAACTTGAAGAAACTGCTCAACAGCAACCAAGCATTCAATGAGGAATTCTTAAACATGCTGGTAACCTTCCTGGGGCAAAGTTTCCATACAAGTAACGTGCTTGAATATAATGAGGAGTTGCTTAAAGATGTGATGTTTGAGAAACTAGAAGATACTTTCAGTGAACTCTGCGGACACGGCTATCGTGAACTTGAAGAAGTGCTCGATTGTCTTTTCGCCATCTTGAAGACCCATACTGTGAAAAACTTGGATGGTCTGAACACCATGATTCCAAATCAATTGAACAAGTTCTATCGTGGTGAGAACGAGCCGGTAGACTTGAAAGTGATATTCGCAGCATTGTTGCCCAAGTATGAGGCATTCCTCCGCAAACTCTATTACCTGAAAGAGGGAGAACAATTTATGTCTACAAAAGGTGCAGACGGTTGGGTGGCCATTGTAAAGACTTTCCATGAAATAGATAACCTCTACTATAATCATGGCAAAAATCCGAAATTGAACACTTTTGAAACCTACTACAAGTGTATTTCAAAGTGGAGAAACGAGAACGTTCACCATGCTCCGGAACTCCCCGATGCAGAGGTTGCTCCAGCCATCCACATGGTGGTCAGCATGTATATCTATGCCGTAATGGTCAGCATTACAGACTTGGAAATGGCAGGTTGTGAACTTGACAATTCGGGAGTCACCGTTCCTGTTATGTATCCTTCAGCTCCTGCAGCCTCTTACGAAATGGATACTTACAGCAGGGATAATTCCGAAGAGGATGAGCCTGTCCAAAAGGTGGCAGAGTGTCCTATTAACAAGATGAACGAAGAAGAGAAGATGGACCTTTTGAAACGCAGCATTCTGAAAGCGCAAAGTTACACTCCGCTATTCACCAAAAAGCGTCATTGGATGTCAATCTATAAGATGGCAGCGCACAAGAACATCATCATCGACGGCGATTATGCATACTTTGTACAACGTATCGGCATGATGGATCTGAAAAATATGCCTGACGGTTTATCCGCAAACTATCTGGACCGTATGAACAAAGGTGTTTTTGCTGATGACCTCAGCGAATGGACAAGTACCGGCTTAAGCGGCATGAAACGATCTGAGTTCACCGACATCAAGGAAACCGCAGAGAAATTCGGCGAAATCATAGACGAAACCAGACATAACGAATAAACCAGAAAGACTAATCCGGACAGAAGACATTGAAAACTTTATGCCATGACAGACAGGGCGTTATTCCGCATGGAAAAGTGAAATTTATAGTAGCTGTGCGGCAAGAATGCACAGTTGCTATTTTACTTTGTACCAAAATAAAAAACAGTCATAAAACAGAAGGCGATGGCAACAAATAAAAACGCGATGGCTCGATACAGAGCTTTAGACAAATGCTTTAGCAGCAGAACCAGAAAATACTACATGAACGATCTCATCGAGGCCTGCCGTATGGCACTTGAACGACAGAATGGTGATAGCGGTTCAAAAGGTGCCGAAGGAGTACAGCGTCGTCAAATCTTTGACGATATGAACGATATGGAATTGATGTACGGAGTCATTATCGACAGAATCCAAGACGGCCATAAAAAATATTACCGCTATGCAGTCGGTTCAAAGACTATGGCCGAATCCGGTCCTTCCCAAGAAGAAATGGATTGTATACTCGAAGCCGCCGCCATCATGAAACGCTTTGAAGGTGTTCCTCAGTTCGACTGGCTGGATGACCTGGAAAAAAAACTTTATACCACTTCAAAACTAGGCAGTGAGACTCAAAAGGCAGTCAGTTTCCAGCACAACCAATACCTTACAGGTATAGACAAATGGTACAAGCCCATATTCGAAGCTATTGTAGCAAAGAAAGTAATAGAAATAAATTACCATCCATTCGGTAAAGATGTCAGAACAGTTGTGGTGAGCCCCTATCACTTGAAACAGTACAATAATCGCTGGTTCTTGGTGGCGAAACGCAAAGATTTCGATAAAATGTCCAACTATGCGATAGACCGGATTGAAGGAATAAAGGAAACGACCCGAACCTTTGAGCCTCTGGACAATGACTTTGATTTTGAAGAGTTCTTTAGTGACGTGGTCGGCGTTTCCGTAGTTGAAGGCGCCCCTGTGGAAAATGTCATTTTGCACGTTACCGACCAGGCGTGGAATTACATTACAACAAAGCCGCTGCATGAGTCTCAATCTGTGCTAAACAGCAAACAAGCCGACGGCAAATGGGAGGTTCGACTGAAAGTACAAGACAACTATGAATTACGTTCACTTCTACGTTCCTTTGGCGATAGCGTTGAGGTAATGGCTCCGGTTACCTTACGTCAAAAAATGAAAGAAATGGCACAGCGTGTTTTCCAAATGTATAAAGACTAAACCTGTATACTATGAAGATACTATACCTGTAAGCGACAATTATCACTATTCTATTAGTATTGAATAATAATTATTTTACTTAAAACAAATCCGGAGAGCCTCCCATAGCACATGCCATCGCTGTATTTCTAAAATCAACAATATATTATACTGAGTTTATATAACTTTATGTCACTAAACATATTCTCAAACTTATAGTATTCCAGTAGTTTTGCTATCTTTGTGACAAAACACTTACATACTATGACTATCACTTTATCCAATGACTTACCTGCCTATCCTACATTCACGGAAGGCATCCGCCGCGCTCCCGACCGGGGCTACCGCTTGACACCCGCCCAAACGGAAACGGCGTTGAGGAATGCATTGCGGTACATTCCTGTGGAACTGCATGAGCAACTCGCTCCCGAATTGACGGACGAATTACTTACCAGGGGCAAAATATACGGTTACCGTTTCCGGCCCGAAGGTGATTTGAAAGCAAAGCCCATTGACGAATACAAAGGGAATTGCATCGAAGGGAAAGCATTCCAAGTCATGATAGACAACAACCTTTCATTTGATATCGCCCTCTATCCTTACGAACTGGTGACATACGGCGAAACCGGACAAGTTTGTCAGAACTGGATGCAATACCGGCTTATCAAGCAGTATCTGGAGATAATGACCAATGAACAGACCCTGGTGGTAGAAAGCGGCCATCCTTTGGGCTTATTCCAATCACATCCCGAAGCTCCCCGTGTTATTATCACCAATTCCATGATGGTAGGCATGTTCGACAACCAGAAAGACTGGGAAATAGCCGCACAGATGGGAGTAGCCAACTATGGACAAATGACCGCCGGAGGCTGGATGTACATCGGTCCGCAAGGCATTGTACACGGCACGTTCAACACCCTATTAAATGCCGGCCGCATGAAATTAGGAGTACCTCAGAACGGTAACCTGAACGGCCATCTTTTCGTATCCTCCGGATTAGGCGGAATGAGTGGCGCACAACCCAAAGCGGCAGAGATAGCCGGAGCAGTGGCCATCATAGCCGAAGTAGATTATTCACGCATAGAAACCCGCCACCGCCAAGGGTGGGTACAGCATATCACATCCGATTTGTCTGAAGCCTACCGGCTGGCTACCGATGCCATGGCCCGACGAATCCCCTGCTCCATAGCCTACCATGGCAATGTAGTCAATCTGTTGGAGTATGCGCTACATCACAACATCCACATCGAACTTCTCAGTGACCAGACTTCCTGCCATGCCGTTTACGAAGGCGGTTATTGTCCTGCAGGTATCTCATTCGAAGAACGTACCCGTATGCTGAAAGAAGACAGAGAAACTTTTGATAAAATGGTGGACGAAACTTTGCGCCGCCATTTCCATGTTATCAAGGAACTGGTGGCACGGGGCACTTATTTCTTCGATTATGGCAATTCTTTCATGAAAGCGATTTATGACGCTGGAGTGAAAGAAATCTCACGCAATGGAACAGACGAGAAGGATGGATTCATCTGGCCGTCCTATGTAGAGGATATCATGGGACCCCAACTTTTCGATTATGGTTACGGCCCCTTCCGCTGGGTATGCCTGAGCGGAAAAAAGGAAGATTTGATAAAGACCGACCATGCTGCTATGGAGTGTATCCCTAAAGATCGCCGCGGACAGGATATGGACAACTGGATATGGATTCGCGACGCCGAAAAAAATAACCTGGTGGTAGGGACCCAAGCACGAATTCTGTATCAAGACGCACTGGGACGTATGAATATCGCACTGCGTTTCAATGAAATGGTACGCCGGGGCGAGGTAGGTCCTATCATGTTGGGACGTGACCACCACGATGTAAGCGGTACCGACTCTCCTTTCCGGGAAACTTCCAATATCAAGGACGGCAGCAATGTAATGGCAGATATGGCTGTGCAATGCTTTGCCGGAAATTGTGCCCGGGGCATGAACCTTGTCGCTTTGCACAATGGAGGTGGTGTAGGTATAGGTAAAGCCATCAATGGCGGATTCGGAATGGTATGCGACGGCAGTGAACGGGTAGACCGTATTCTCCGCTCATCCATGTTATGGGATGTAATGGGAGGAGTGGCACGCCGTTCGTGGGCACGCAACCCTCATGCCATGGAAACTTCGGCGGAGTTCAACGAAAGCCATGCCGATGGTTATCATATCACCCTGCCGCATCTAGCAGAAGACTCATTAATCAATAAAATATTAAAAGATAAAGGAATTAAATAAGTGATATTATGAACTGGACAAAAATTATGGAATGCGTCCCCAACTTCAGCGAAGGACGTGACTTACAAAAAATAGACGAGATTGTATCTCCGTTTCGTGCCAAGGCAGGCGTAAAATTATTGGATTATAGTAACGATGAAGACCACAACCGGCTGGTAGTTACCGTCGTTGGAGAACCGGACGCCTTGAAAGAAGCTGTGATAGAAGCTATCGGTATAGCAGTAGAACTAATTGACCTGAACCATCACCAAGGACAGCACCCCCGTATGGGAGCTGTAGATGTAGTTCCATTCATTCCCATCAAAGAATGTACCATGGAAGATGCTATAGCGGTGTCCAAAGAAGTGGGACAACGGGTGGCCTCTCAATATAATCTCCCTGTATTCTTATATGAAAAATCAGCTAGTGCACCACATCGTGAAAATCTTGCTGTCATCCGTAAAGGAGAATTCGAAGGAATGAAGGAAAAGATTCACCAACCCGAATGGCATCCCGATTTTGGTCCTGCGGAACGTCACCCCACTGCTGGAACTGTAGCCATCGGAGCCCGTATGCCCTTAGTTGCCTACAATATAAATCTCAATACTCCCAGCCTAGAAATAGCGCATGACATTGCCAAGAAAATCCGTTTTATCGGTGGCGGACTGCGCTATTGCAAGGCCATGGGCGTGGAACTGAAGGATCGGGGTATCACTCAGGTATCCATGAATCTCACCGACTATAGTAAAACCGCTATCTACCGGGCATTCGAAATGGTACGTTTTGAAGCCAAACGCTACGGAGTAAGCATCATCGGCAGCGAAATCGTAGGACTTGTTCCTATGGAGGCCTTGATAGACACTGCCTCTTACTATCTGGGATTGGAAAACTTCTCCATGCAACAAGTGCTGGAAGCACGTATCATGGAATAAACAAGAACAAAGTTATGAGCAACAACTTGATTATCATCAATGCCCACATCGTTACTCCGCAAGGCAGAACCGCCCGGAAAGGAGAAGCCATGAACGAACTTCTCAACATTCCTTGCGGAACGGTAAGAATAACCGACGGTATTATTACCTATGTTGGCGAAAACCGTATAAGCCATGAAAAGCCCGGCTATAAAGTACTTGACGCCAGAGGGAATGTATTGTTGCCAGGATTCGTTGACTCTCATACCCATTTGGTTTTCGGAGGATTTCGCCCCGACGAATTCATCTGGCGGCTCAACGGCGACAGTTATATGAGCATCATGGAACGTGGCGGAGGCATTATCAATACTGTACGTGCCACCCGGGAAGCCTCCTTTGAAGAACTGAAACATAAAGCCGAATGGTTTCTGGATACCATGAGCCGGATGGGGGTCACCACTGTGGAAGGAAAAAGCGGATATGGTCTGGATCGTGATACAGAACTGAAACAACTCAGTGTCATGCAAGTTATCAATGAATGTCCCGACCGGAAAGTAGATATTGCCACCACTTTTTTAGGTGCTCACGCCTTACCCGAAGAATACAAAGGGCGAAGTGACGCATATATTGATTTTCTGATTAACGAAATGTTGCCCATGATTCATCAGAAACAATTGGCCGAAAATTGCGATATTTTCTGTGAAAAAGGGGTATTCACTGTAGATCAGTCTCGAAAGTTATTGAAAGCTGCGCAAGCTCTAGGCTTCGGTGCCAAGTTGCACGCTGATGAAATTGTCAGCTTTGGAGGAGCAGAACTGGCAGGAGAATTGAAGGCCCTCAGCGCCGACCATCTGTTGCAAGCATCCGATGAAGGCATAAAAGCTTTGGCACAAAATAATGTAGTAGCCACTCTATTGCCACTAACTGCCTTTACACTAAAAGAGCCCTACGCCCGTGGCAGGAAAATGATAGACAGCGGCTGTGCCGTAGCCCTTGCCACCGATCTAAATCCAGGCAGTTGTTTCTCCGGTTCCATCCCGCTGACTTTTGCTCTAGCCTGCATCTATATGAAACTGACCGTTGCAGAGGCTATCACAGCCATCACACTGAACGGTGCGGCAGCTCTCGGACGCGCCGACCGCATCGGAAGCATAGAAGCCGGAAAACAGGGAGACTTTGTTTTACTGGGAACCGACACCCCCCATATATTACCTTATTATACAGGTATGAACGCAGTCAAGCTGACCATCAAAGGAGGACGTATTCTAAATTCAAATTAACCAATTAAATACTAATAGCCATGTTAACAGAACTTACCATCAAAGAATTTATCAATAAAGTACTCAGTAATGATCCTGTCCCCGGTGGCGGCAGTGTTTCAGCACTCAATGGAGCCCTTGCCACCTCACTGGCAGCTATGGTAGCCAATCTTACCATAGGCCGCAAGAAATATGTAGAAGTGAACGAAATTATGGAAGATCTTTCTGTTCGTTTCGAAGAACTCACCCGCCAGCTGATAACCGATGTAGACCGTGATTCAGAAGCATACGACCGTGTTTTCTCCGCATTCAAACTTCCAAAAGAAACGGATGAAGAAAAGGCTATCCGCAGTGAAACCATACAGAAGGAAAGCAAATATGCCGCCCAAGTGCCTATGGAGGTGGCACGTACCGTCCACTCCATTCTGCCCATGATTGATGTGGTAGCCAGAAAAGGGAACAGCAACGCTGTAACCGATGCCTGCGTGTCCATGATGTGTGCCCGGACTGCCATTCTGGGAGCCTTGCTGAATGTACGTATCAACCTCACTTCTATCAAAGACGAAAAATTCGTCAAAGAGATGAGCGAAGAGGCCGATATGATAGAACAGACGACCATTGCCGAAGAACAGAAAATACTGGACTATGTGAAAACCATGTTTTAATCCCAACCTCCGCGGTTAAAAAAAGAATCAGACCATGAAGAATGTATATCAAATAGGTTCGGGTGACCTCACTTTTGACATCATCGAACGTATTATTAATGAAAATCTGAAATTGGAACTGGCTCCCGAAGCTAAAGACCGGATTCAGAAATGCCGGGATTACCTGGACAGAAAGATCAAGGAATCCGATGTCCCTCTCTATGGCATCACTACAGGATTCGGCAGCCTGTGCAACCGTAATATTTCTTCCGATGAACTGAGTACTTTGCAAGAGAACCTGGTAAAAAGCCACGCTTGCAGTGTAGGCGCAGAAATGCCCCATGTCATTGTGAAGCTGATGTTTTTATTAAAAGCTCATGCTCTTTCTTTGGGACACAGTGGCGTACAAGTCATCACTGTACAGCGCATTATCGACTTTTTCAATAACGATGTAATGCCCATTGTCTATGACCGCGGTTCATTGGGAGCCTCAGGAGATCTTGCCCCGCTCGCCAATCTCTTCCTTCCGTTGATCGGCGTAGGCGATGTGTATTATAAAGGTAAACGCTGCGAAGCTATCAGCGTGCTTGATGAGTTTGGTTGGGAACCAGTCAAATTGAAAAGCAAAGAAGGACTGGCTCTGCTCAATGGTACCCAGTTTATGAGTGCCAACGGAGTGTATGCCATACTCAAAGCCTTCCGTCTTTCCAAGAAAGCCGACCTCATTGCCGCCATCTCCCTGGAAGCCTTTGACGGCCGCATCGATCCGTTCATGGATTGTATCCAACAAATGCGTCCGCATAAAGGCCAGATAGAAACCGGAGCCGCATTCCGAAGAATGCTGGAAGGCAGTGAAATCATCGTACAGCCCAAACAACACGTACAAGACCCCTATTCATTCCGTTGCATCCCACAAGTTCATGGTGCAACCAAAGATGCCATCAACCACGTAGCTTCAGTACTGTTGACCGAGATAAATTCAGTTACCGATAATCCCACTATCTTCCCCGATGAAGACCTTATCATTTCAGGTGGCAACTTCCACGGACAGCCCCTGGCATTGGTATATGATTATCTTGCCATTGCTATGGCCGAACTGGGAAACATATCCGAACGGCGTGTGGCACAACTCATTATGGGACTTCGCGGATTGCCCGAATTTCTAGTTGCCAATCCGGGACTTAACTCCGGTTTCATGATTCCCCAATATGCGGCTGCCAGCATGGTAAGCCAGAATAAAATGTACTGTTATGCCGCCAGTAGCGACTCTATAGTATCCAGCAACGGACAGGAAGACCATGTAAGTATGGGAGCCAACGCCGCCACCAAGCTCTACAAAGTGATGGATAATCTGGAACATATACTTGCCATCGAATTGATGAACGCCGCACAAGGTATAGATTTCCGCCGTCCGCTCCGTAGTTCACCGTTTATTGAGAAGTTTCTCGCCACCTACCGCAACGAGGTACCTTTTATAAAAGAAGATATTGTGATGTATAAGGAAATACATAAAACAGTAGCTTTTTTAAAACGGCATCAAGTAAATTATTAAACGGCATTTCGGAATCGGATTATAAAGATTTCACATCCCTTTTTACTATTAAAAACTATAAGATCCATATAATCCGAGTCCGAATTCATATCTTTGCAGTAACAAAAAATAGCGAAGATGAATTATGATAATAAAGAAGAAATGTTTCCTATAGTAGATGAACAAGGAAACATAACAGGAGCTGCAACCCGTGGAGAATGTCATAATGGAAGTAAATTGCTACATCCGGTAGTCCACTTGCATGTATTCAACAGTAAAGGCGAACTCTATTTGCAAAGGCGTCCTGACTGGAAAGATATTCAGCCAGGCAAATGGGACACAGCCGTAGGCGGACACATAGATTTGGGTGAAAGTGTGGAAACAGCCTTGAAACGTGAAGTAAAAGAAGAACTGGGCATCACCGACTTTACTCCCGAATTACTGACTAGCTATGTATTCGAATCCACCCGGGAAAAAGAATTGGTATTCTCGCATAAAACCACTTATGACGGTCCCATTATTCCCAGCGAGGAACTGGATGGCGGCCGTTTTTGGTCACTAGAAGAGATCAGGAGCAATATTGGAAAAGAAATATTTACACCTAATTTTGAAAATGAATTTAAGAAGCTAGGCTTCTGAAATAGTTTTTTAATCAAAAATGGCAAATTCTTGACCTGCATCAAGAATTTGCCATTTTCGCATACATTTTATCTTTATCAGAGTACAATCTAGAACAAAACAGTATAATTTTGTGTTGTAAAACATAAAAAGAAAGGATAACGAGATTATGAAAAAGGTAAAAAGTATTTTTAAGAAAGCCCTTGCTCTAATGGGTGAAAACGAAGTAAGAGCTTGGGGTATAGGGATTAAGTAAGAAAATAACCCTATTTTTTTAATCAAAGAAAGGATAACATTATGAAGAAATTGAAAGAGATCATCAAAGCAGGTCTCAAAGATATGGGAAATGACGCCCTCCGTGCTTGGGGGTACGATACAAAGTAAAAGGTACAAAAGATTAGTTTTTAATGTTTTAAAAAAGGATAGCAGGATGAAAAGAGTAAAAAAAATTTTTAAAGAATATATGAGGGCTATTGAAATTAATGCCGCATTAATGTATGGTTATAGACCTAAATAAGAACCGTACTTTTTGATTGAGGGAATTGAATTACAATTATAACAAAAAAGCAGTCTTGAAAAGTCAAGACTGCTTTTTTGTTATAAATACAGTATAAGTGAAATCAATTTATCCGACAAGCAATACACTAACATTAAAAATATATTGTATTTCTTCAAAAAGAATATACCTCTTTGAAATCAAGAGAGTTAGAAAATTCACCTCATTTTAGGATAATGAGTTGGCAACCATCCTAATTACCGTGATCTGCATCACTTTGCTGGTTTGGGTAACTCTTACAGATGCAAATATAGTAAAATATAGCAGGCAAAAAGAAAGATGAACTCATTTTCTTTTTACCTGCTGCATGATTCGCGGTAGAATAGTATCCTATATCAATTCAATTTTTATTTTACAGTTCTGTCCACCCTGCAAAATAGAATGGCAAAGTGTTACTCTAAATTTCTGTTCTTTCCAAAGGTTTTGCAAAGAATAAAGAACACTCTGACGTGAACATTCACAAAGCAAAGGTGTGGTGACATATCCTTTTTTACACAAGCCACAAGTACATTCCAAGAAAATAAGATGATAGACACGACCTTTCTCTACAATCTCGCTTTTTACTCCCGGCAATTCATCTGCCATCTGAAAGAAAACATCCATATCTCCATTGGCATCCTTGTAGAGTTTCCTGTAAATGGAAAGCACACCACCATCCACGCAATTCTTGCTACATTCTGAAAAGAAGGCTGCTCGTTGTTCCGATGAGAGTCGAGCGATACCTTTCTCAAAACCTTTGAACCAATCTGACAAATCCATACTATCAAGGTAATTGACTGAACAGCTTTACCAATCCTTCTTTGTTGAAGCAGTAAAACATTTCTATTTGTTCAGGGGTATCATTCTCCAGCAATAACAACAACTCTTTAGCAAATTCCAAGTAACCTGTGCCATTTGCCGTAACAATGCGTTTGTCCGATACAGCTTGCTCATTCATATAACCTGCCTTATTGGTATAATTGCCTCCTCCCCATAATTGTAGCTGTTCCAAACCATTTCCCGTATGTTTTATCTCATTTAAGAAACCATGTTTGGCAAGGAAAGAAGCAGCGTTGCAGATAGCTCCTACGATAATCCCCTTCTTTATGGCACGGCGAACGATTGGCACGACTTTATCTGCTTCCAGTTCGTCGAACCAGCCGAAACCACCAATTAGCACCAAAGCGGCATAATCATTAGGCATCGTTTCAAAAGAATAGTCGGGTAAAGTATGGAAACCACTGCATGAGCGTACAACATCCAATGTAGGAGCTACGACTTTGTTCATGTATTTGGGATTTTCTTTTATACTACGTTCATCACACGCAATAGCCGAAGCTAGGAACACGGCTTCATGGTCAGCATAGTTATTTAACAATAGATATAACACCTCGTTCTTCATATTTATTTTCTTCTGATGGTTTGACATTTACGTTTTGTCATCTCTTCGGCAAAGGCTTGTTCACCTTGTTCCTTAATATAGCTAATGCAAGCAGAACGGTCAGAATTAAACAAAAATGCAAATACTTTGCTTATCCAATTGGAAAACAACTTGCATTCCCTGACATCATGGGAGCATTCAGCACAAGTATTAAACTTGTTTTCTTGGCAACATGAGCGGATTTTACACCAAGTTGCTTTTTTATTTGGTTTACATCCGGAACATTTCTCCGCCAAGAACTTACGGCAGGCTCCACAATAAAGACCGCAAGCGGCTATGTTTTTATTATCAGGTGCAATAGTTTTCATAAATATCAGATGTTGGAGTGAGAAAATTCGCCATTTATCCAAAAGGTGGCTTCCGTACCCATGAAATGTAGAAGCACATAATTGGGATCACTTGGTCCATCGGGAAAATGATGAACGAACCAGTCCTGCCATATGTCCTTGCGGATAGTATCGTCCGTAATAATTTCTACCGTACCACGCAGGGCAACGCCATCCCCGTAATGGTCATAGCAAAGACCCGCCTTGTTGTTCGCCTTAAAATCATTCACTTTCATGGAGCCGACACTTGTCGCCATCCAGACTTCGTTAAAACTTTTGGCATGTATCTTGGACATCTGCACAGGTCGCGGATAACCGTCGGCATCAATGGATGCGATGGTCACATTTTCGCATTGGGCAAGCAAGTGGGTCGCCTTTTCCGTTAGTGTCCGTTCATCTTTTTCTTTCCACCGTTTCAGGTAGGGAAAGTGTTGAAGCATTTGTTCCTTTGCTTGTACGGGACTCAACTTACATTCGGTCTGCACAGCCCATTGGTCTAAGAATTGCAGGCAGAACTCAATCATTTGGCTCATTGTGAAATCTTGGGTAAACTCACCTTTTTTGTAACAATACACGCAATAATCCTCACTACTGCTCCCATTGGCATTTGTCCCTCTGTTTTCATCAGTTAGGGGCATACCACAACTTTGACAAAACTGTTGTTCCATATATGTATTCTATTCGATGCCTATCAGTCCCTTTATAGGCGGTTATAAAATGCGAGAGCGTGGAACTGCAATGCTACCACGTCTAAGTTGGAGGTCGTAGGAAACCTTTGGCACAGATATGATAATAGCAGCCCACGCTATGGCGTGAGAACCACTATGCTATCCCTTGTACCAAGTCCGAAATTTCCTACGTTTCCAACCTACAAGATAAACATAACGCTTCTTTTTTTCCCGTATGTTTTGAAAAGAGTTGCCTCTATCCGACTACAAAAGTCGGAAATTTTTCTGATAATCTTTTATCTTCTAATGCTTTTATTTACTTTTGGAATAGAATTTAGGGTGCATTCTATATTTTCAGTTCTTTATCCTGTTTAGTAGATGCAGTCCCCAAACCGTTCCTCCATTCATTCGCATTCTGCCTGAACCATTGCACAAGTGGAACATCGTTCACACATATTTGAAAATACCTTTTCCGAGAATCTCAATATGTTCCGGCAGAAGTCAATCAACGGCAGTAGCTTTTCCACATAAGGAAAGTTCCATAAATTTTATTATGTTTTTCAAGATAATCAAGGAAAGCAAAGTAAGTTGATATTAGTTTCACACGGAAAACAACGTCTGTATCCCCAAGAATTAGTACCTTTGGGGGGGGGAGATAACTCTTCGCACTTGCAATATACTTTTTACGCATTGCGTATTTTAAATAATTCAGTGCGTATATTTATCGGCAAGCGGGATAGTAAAAACATAAAATCGAAATGGCAACAGACGGAGTAAAAATAATTGATGGAGATTTAGCACACGACACCTATGAATATATAATGGAATTGTATGATAATGGAGCAAGTGCTGAAATAATTAAAAAAGAAATTCCATTCATAAAAGAAGATTATGGAGATGAAACGGATTTTTATCACGAAATTTTTGTTACAGCTTACGCCTTGGCATTTTGGGAAATCGGAGAACTGACTGATGAAATCTTAAATGAAGTGAAACGAGTTATTGAACTCAAAGCAGGTGTAAATCTTTGGACAAAAGATGTAGACGAAAAGGAAGGCAAAAAAAGACAAAAAGTCCTTGACCGATTTTTAGAAAAAATATCTGCACCAAACAAAAAAGTTAGAAATAGAAAAAAATACAGAGTTGTAAAAAATCTATATTTTGAATCAAATGATGTTCTGTCCTTTAAACTTTCAGACAACAATTATTGTGCTATAATTTGTGCACAAATCACGCAAGAAAAATCACAAATAACCTATGATTTTGTACTTACAACCTACAAGGGAAAACAAAAACCAACAATTGAAACGTTAAAAGATGAATTTATAGTCGGACACCTAATGGGTGGACCGAGTAGAAAAGAAATCTTAAAGCAACAACCCAAAATCGACATACTTTGGGATTATCATACACACAATGCCATACTACTGACAGAAGCACAAAGGCAAAGAACTTATAGCAATGATTCCATTGAAATTTTTGAAGGAAAAAAAGAGTTCTTTTTTGGATTTCCATTTAAATTAGTTACTCATAAGGATATGACACTTATGAAAGACAAGTTTGAAGTTATTGGCAAATTAAAAATAAAAGAAAACTTTAACAGGTCGGGAGGTTATGACTATTTATCGAATCTTGAGAGATTTGAAGATATTTTAAATGATATAGATAGACACATGGAAATATTTAGAAACGTAAAATTTCCGATAAAACTTTTATGTGAAATAAATTAACGAATTATCTCTTGATAAGCAAACCTACGCAGAATGCCGCAAACGAAATGGAGTGTGTTAAATCTGCATTGCTTTCGGGTAACGGCTAGGAAACCGTTTTCCTGCTGCAATCCGCTTTAAGACCGTTTTATACCATCTTCCCAATTTCTCCGATTTGCCACTAACTTCTTAATAATCAATTTTAGTTGCTGCAATCTGCCGATTTTATGAGGTTTTTCCAACGATATTTCCTATTTTTGCAACCATCTACTATTAACCTATAAATTTCAATTAATAGAGCCATGATTAAAAACCTATCTACCTTCTTCGTCGGTATAGCGTTATTATGCCTCGCCGGCTGTACCCCAATTCCCAAAGAAACAACTGCAACAAAAGAGTATGCACCTCTTGAAGTTCCAGTTCCCGAACGTCCTGCGGGACAACAGGATGTAATCGAACTAATAACTCCTAAACTTGACACTGTGCGTGTAGGTTTCATCGGTTTGGGTATGCGTGGTCCCAGTGCGGTAGAACGTTGGACGCACATACCGGGAACTAAAATTGTCGCTCTTTGCGACTTATTGCCTGAAAATGCGGAAAAAGCACAAAAAATTGTAACTAACGCCGGTATGGAAGCCCCTGCCCTCTACTCTGGCAGCGAAGATGCATGGAAACAACTGTGCGAGCGAAACGATATCGACTTAGTATACATTGCAACAGACTGGAAACACCATGCTGAAATGGGTATCTATGCCATGGAACATGGAAAACATGCAGCCATCGAGGTACCTGCCGCCATGTCACTGGATGAAATTTGGGCACTTATCAATACTTCCGAAAAGACCCGTAAACACTGTATGCAACTTGAAAACTGTGTTTATGACTTCTTCGAACTGACGACATTAAATATGGCACAAAAAGGTCTTTTCGGCGAAGTGCTCCATGTAGAAGGTTCATACATCCATAATCTGGAAGAATTCTGGCCTTATTACTGGAACAACTGGCGTTTGGACTACAACCGAGAGTTCCGTGGAGACGTTTATGCCACACACGGCCTAGGTCCTGCCTGCCAATTGCTCAACATTCACCGCGGTGACCGCATGAAGACACTGGTAGCCATGGACACCAAAGCTGTAACCGGTCCCGAGCTGGTAAAACAATATCAGAAAGAAGAAGCACCCGATTTCCAAAACGGCGACCATACCATGACTTTTATCCGCACAGAAAACGGCAAAACCATCCACATACAACATGATGTAATGAATCCGCGTCCCTATAGCCGTATGTATCAGCTGACCGGTACCAAAGGTTTTGCCAACAAATATCCCATCGAGCAATATTGTTTCCGCCCGGATCAAATTGACAGCACCAGCATACCCGATCACGAAAATCTGAGTATGCACTCGGCTGTTCCCGAAAAAGTAAAAGAAACTTTGATGAGCCAATACAAACATCCTATCCACCAAGAATTAGAAGAAACAGCAAAGAAAATAGGTGGACATGGAGGGATGGACTTCATTATGGATTATCGCTTGGTATATTGCTTGCGCAACGGACTTCCTCTGGACATGGACGTTTATGATTTAGCAGAATGGTGCTGTATGGCCGACTTGACCCGTCTTTCTATAGAAAACGGAAATGCACCTGTTGCCGTACCCGACTTTACCCGTGGCAATTGGAACAAAGTGGATGGATATCATCATGCTTTCGCTCAATAAAAAGACATGAAATAAATACAGACTTCCATAAAAAGAGAGGTACATACTGCATCGGGCAGAAATACCTCTCTTTCTTATAATGCACAAAGTCACATGAACATGATTGTATAAAAAAGCTCACATTTTATACTTTTGTCAGTTCACCCGTCACCGAATCAATAATAAATCCCCTCACCATAATATCTTCAGGTATTAATGGATGCTCCATAATAGCCCGTACAGTCCCTTTCACCGATTTCTCCGTATCCTCAAAACCATCCAACCATGCTCCAAAATCTACACCACAGAAACGAATCATATCAATGGTTTCCTGCTTGATGCCACGTGCTTTCATGTGTTCTATCATCTCATTACTATTCATGTGACAGGCCCCACAATCAGAATGAGCAACAACCATAACTTCCTTTACACCTAACTCATAAATAGCCACCATCAGACTACGGATTACACTACCAAACGGATGCGAGATAACCCCACCTGCATTCTTGATAATTTTTACATCACCATTCTTGATGCCCAAAGCAGCAGGTAACAATTCCGTCAATCGGGTATCCATACAAGAAAGAATAGCTATTTTTTTATCAGGATATTTGTTGGTAATATATTTCTCATACCCCTTGCTCTCAACAAATTTCTTGTTAAACTCTAAAATATCATCTATCATTGCCATAAGTTTTTTAGGATTCACTACAAACTTACGCAAAAATAAAATGCAATGACACTTTTAAGATAAATATTTATCGGATACCAACTTTTCTACCATCCATCAAGGCAAGGATGAACCATACAAGAAAAAGCTAAGAGAGCAATGCGTCTCCATACGAAAAAACCAACCCCGTAAATGCTAAAATTGTCATTGGTCTTTTTTCCTTCTCCCCAATTCGGCACGGATACGGCTTAACGACTGTGGGGTAATCCATAAATAAGAAGCGATATGCTTCAGAGGTACATACTGCAACAGTTCCGGATTCTCTTCCAACAAAGTAAGATAACGTTCTTTGGCCCGGGGGCTTCCTCCCGTTATCATCCAACTTTCAAGCCCTAAAAGCTGCTGTTCGAACAATCGTCTTCCAAAATTAGCCAGTTCAACAGATTCGGCATATAATACTTCGAGTTTTGCCTTCGAAATACCATAAAGTTCACTGTCACACATCGCTTCGATAGAAACCAACGAAGCTGTATTTTCCACATATCCCCATGACGAGAAGATGGCCTCCCCTTCAGAAGCAAACCAGACGGAAACATCTACCCCGTCATTAAGGTAATGCCCCCGCCAGATTCCTTTACTTACAATATAGAAGTTTGAGTTCCGCCCGCCTTCCTGTACAAGAAAATCTCCTTTACGAAAAGTGAACTTCTCCATATTATCCAACAACTGCAAGCTCAAAGCTATTGGCAAACTATATTTCTCACAAAACTTCTGTATGAATGCATCCATATATCCACCCGATTAATTACCACAAAGGTAAAAAATCATCTGCGAACCCACTGATGTTTACGATAATAAATCGCCATTATCACTAAAAAAGTAAGTATTTCCGCCAAAGGAACCGCCAGCCATATCCCTGGCACCTTCAATAGCAACGGCAAGCCAAATAAACAAAGTACCATAAAAACAAACCCACGCAAAACTGTAATCATCATAGCCGGACGTGCCCGCTCTACACTTTGGAAATAGCCAATGGAAACAATGTTTACAGCAAAAAAAATAAAGCCAGACGCAAACAAAGGCAGTCCCGCCACAGCAATATCGTATGCTGGATAGGAACGATCAATGAACATAGCCACAATCTGATGATTGAACAAAGCTGTTAACGCAAAAAACACAAGTCCACAGGTCACGGCCGTTCCCAGTGCCAGACGGAAAGCGGAGCGTACCCGCATGGCATCGCCCGCTCCAAAGTTATAGCTTAAAATGGGTTGAGCCGATTGTCCTATGGCATTATATACCATAAATATAATGGGAAAGAAATAACAGGCAATACTGAAAGCAGCCACTCCATCTTCGCCTAAATAATGGATGAACACATAATTACCTGCAAACATCATACAGGCTATGGCCGCCTCGCACAAAAAGGTGGAAGCTCCTAAATGACACATATATCTCACATTGCGCCAAGTGAGCCGCATACTCTTCTTGCTAAGTTTCACCCGGCAAAAATGAATCACATTTTTTCTGCGACTTAAATAAACTACAATCATTCCGGCTCCCAAAATATAGCCCAGACTAGTAGCCAGCGCCGCCCCCATCATTCCCCATTTGAAAATAAAAATAAATACATAATCCAATAGAATGTTCACCACTGCCGGAATAGCATTACACAACATGGCATAATTAGGAGAACCATCCAGACGGACAAAGAACATCCCTGAACTTAGTAAAGCACTAAATACCAGAAAAGGCAAAAACCAATACATATATTCCACCGCCAAAGGCAACAGTCGTTCCGAACTTCCCAACCACACAGCTACTTGTGGAGCAAACAAACATACCACTCCCCACAACACAGCCAAAAACAAAGAAGAAACCACAACAGCCTGCGTCACATTGATACGGGCAGCTTTCAACTTTCCCTGAGATAAATGAATAGATGCCACCACCGATGCACCAACACCAAACATCAATCCGATACCTGTACTTATCAAAAACAAAGGAGCAGTAATATTCACTGCCGCCAATGCGTCACTACCTATCCCTTGACCTACAAAAATACCATCTGTTATCACAAACACAGCCGAAAATACCATCCCCAGCACAGTAGGTATCAGCAATTTCCGAAACAATTTCGGAATTTCCATACTACCAAAATCAATACTATCCTTCATAAACTTCACTTTTTTGTTTAGCGGATGCAAAGATAGAGCGTTATTTCGGAGTAAAAATTACCAAATGGTAATTTCCAACAATTTTTCCTATGAAAAAATTTGTTCTTTTAAAAGATATTCTTACCTTTGCACCCGCTAAACAAAAAGCAACGCCTCTTTAGCTCAGTTGGCCAGAGCACGTGATTTGTAATCTCGGGGTCGTT
>OGXD01000250.1_pt1 | contig 46833 bp, 29 predicted proteins | sample 1576211 | NCBI WGS metagenome assembly OGXD01 (sample SAMEA3541470, study PRJEB24748) | human gut metagenome | biome: human gut; feature: human-associated habitat; material: faeces | place: China | collected 2012
AAGGAGATTGCAGAACTGATTTATTTTTCGCCGGAACAGCTTCCTGAACTTCATCTCTGCCAATCTGTTGATTTCATCTTTGTAGGTTTCAAGATGATGCAGGATGATGTTCTCCACATAGATGCCGATGGTCATATCTCTATTCCTCATAGACATGACTATCTCCGCCAATATGTCTTGCAACTCTTTAGCAATATAGATGGTCTTGCGATTTTTCAAAGTGTTGCGACAGATGAAAAGCGACTCATAATCCCCCTTGTCGGACTTTCGCCTTTCTCTTCTTTGGTGCCTTGAAAAATCCTTTAACATTGGCTCGTCATTTGGACGTTCCGATTCGACACTCTGCTCTTCAGATTGAGAGTGTTTTATCTCACTCTCTTTTCTTTTCATGGGAATACCCTGTGAAATAAGTTCCCGGATGGCAACGGGATCTACCTTGCCGTTTTGATTTTCTTTCATACTTACTTAATTTTATTGTCATACAATTCACTGTCCATTTCGTTGTCGGTATATTTACCGATGAAGATGAATATGTCCGCTATCAATGATATGCCCAATAATCGGATTGTACCGGTAGAGGTACATCCTTTCGTGCATATCCTTTCTGTGGAGATATTGATTAGTGCCCATCAATACAATCGTTCGATTGTATCTGCTTTCGCACATTCCCACGTTCGGATGAGAGAAATAAGGATATGTCCTTTGATATACACCCCTGTCCACACCGCTCATCGAAACGTGGTGTTATCGAAGACACATACCCTCACCAACATATTCGACAGTGCAAATATATGGCTCGGTGATGCTGTAATCAGCGTGATTTACTTTAGTGCGTACTTGTGACCTCAATTTGGTTAGTTGTGGCTTCGTTCTATCTAATGACTTTGGATACAAGAGGTAGTAACTTTGCAGCAAGCGATAAGCCAGTATTTCATGGCTTTGAAAACATACCTTTCGAGAGAATAACATATCGTTCTTTGGAACGAATTTATTTGCGTCAGTGCAAATAGCAAGGTATGTTTTATGCAGCATGACTTCGTTTTTGCAGCATAAAAACCTTGCTCTCCAAGAGAGCTGAAAAAACTCCGAAGTCGTTTTTCTTGAAAGAGAAAATGTCATATTTCGAATGCTGGTTATGCCGTAAAACACTAAAATCCAAAGTAAGAAATGAAAATGAAGAAAATTCGGAGCGCACGCTCCAAAGAGAAGATAGAAAAGCGTGTTTCGGTCAATTTTACACCGACGGAATACGCTCATTTCCTCACGATGAAAGAGGAAAGCGGTGTACCAAGTCTGTCACTATTCATCAAGGCAAGAATCTTTAATGAGACTTTTCGGGTGATAAAAGTGGATCGTTCGTTGCTTGATTATTATCAAAAGCTGACGACTTTGTATGGACAATTCCGCAGTGTGGGAGTCAATTACAACCAGACAGTAGTTGCAATGAAGAGCAACTTTACAGAGAAGAAAGCCTTTGCGATGCTCGCCAAGTTGGAGAAACTGACACTTGAATTAGCAATAATCGGAGGTGAAATCGTGCAACTGACTCGTGAATTTCAAGAGAAATGGTCGCAAAGATAAACTATGGCAGTTCCCTTTACGGCGCGTTGGCGTACAATGGAGAGAAGGTAAATGAGGGCGTTGCCAAGATTCTGGAGACCAACAAAGTGTTCTCTCCGGCTGATGGGACACACGATATATCCGCCTGTATGCAGGACTTTATGGCATATATGCCGAGTCATGTCCTCACTAAGATACCGGTTATACACAGCTCCTTGAATCCGCATCCCGATGACAGACTTACCGATGAGCAGTTCTCAGCCATCGCACGGGAGTATATCGAAAAGATGGGCTACGCTAATCAACCCTTTATCGTTTATAAGCATGAAGACATAGACAGGCATCACCTGCATATTGTCACCTTAGCCGTCGATGAACGGGGAAAGAAGATTAACGATGGCAATAATTTCTATACCAGCACCCGTATTCTCAAAGAACTGGAACAGAAGTACGGTTTGATCCCTGCGCAAATGCGGAAGGAAAAAGAAGTGTTTCGCCTGCAAAAAGTCTGCTACGGCGACGGAGAGAATCTTAAAAAGCAACTGGTTTCGGTCATCAGACCGGCAGCGAAATTCTACCACTGTCCGAGTTTTAAGGAATACCGTGCTTTGCTCTCCACCTATAATATATGTGTGGAGGAGGTTAAGGGAGAGATACGCGGAAAAACCTATATGGGACTTCTCTACTTTGCCACGGATGACAAGGGGAATAAAGTCGGAAAAGTATTCAAATCCTCTCTCTTTGGGAAGTTTGTCGGATATGAAGCTCTGCAAAATAGATTCAAGGCGTCAAAGGAGAAACTGAAGGAAAAGCATCTTGCTCCTAAGACCAAAGCAATCGTAGCCGGAGCATTGAAGCGTTCTGCCACAAGAGAGGATTTCAGGGGGAACCTGCATCACAGGGGTATTGATGTCATCTTCCGAGAGAACGAGGAAGGGCGGCTCTATGGTGTCACCTTTATAGACCATAACAACGGCTGTGTCATCAATGGCTCGAGATTGGGCAAGGAACTTTCGGCAAACGCTATTGCCGAGTGGTTCGACCGCCCGCATCCCGAATTGTCTGCTCCTATACAGCAGAGTGGGAAAGGCAGTATTCCCCAAACTCAGATTTCGGACGGAGATTCCGTATTGGGCGGTCTTCTTGATTTGCCCATGGAAGCGCACGGAACGGACTGGGAGGAAGAACAGTTCCGCAGACGGATGCAGAGAAAGAAGAAACAGCAAAAGCCCCGGTTATAAGCCATATTTTCCATCTCTAAAATACAGTAAAATGGGGAGTTTGTAATATGTTGAATATCAGGAATTATCAGAGGCACCAAATTCTCTTATAAGGGAATTAAAATTGTCCTATAAGACAATTTGAAAAGTCTTATAAGACAATTTCAACAATCATAAAAGTAAGAACGAAATTAAACGAAAAACTATGCAACAAGAAGACGATTTGAGAGCACTGGCAAAAATCATGGATTTTCTGCGTGCCGTAAGTATTATATTGGTAGTAGCCCACCTCTATTGGTATTGCTATGAAGCGATACGGTTATGGGGAATGAATATCGGTGTGGTGGATAGGATTCTGATGAACTTCCACCGCACAGCGGGACTATTTGGTAATATGCTTTACACCAAACTCTTTGCATTGGTACTGATGGGGCTTTCCTGTCTGGGCACAAAGGGCGTTAAAGAGGAGCATATCACGTGGTCGAAAATATGGGTATTTATGGGCATTGGCTTTATCTCTTTCTTCCTCAATTGGTGGATACTTGCCTTGCCGCTACCCATTGAAGCCAATGCGGCTCTCTACACCTTTACGATAACCATAGGGTATGTATGTCTGCTGATGGCGGGACTCTACATGAGCCGCCTCTTGAAGAACAACCTGATGGAGGATGTCTTCAATCAGGAGAACGAATCCTTTATGCAGGAGACAAGGCTTTTGGAAAACGAGTACTCGGTCAATCTGCCGACCCGATTCTATTACCGCAAGAAATGGAACAAGGGTTGGCAATGGCGCTCAGGGAACGCCCTACAGACGCAATCGGCTTGTACGTTTTTATCGTTGCCCTGTACGAACTGCAAATGCCTGACACCCCGTTTTACGCGGATTTTACGTCCTGCGGGCGGGAAAAATACGGCGCTGTCCGGGAAAACCCATATTTTTCCGCATGTTTTGCGGCCAAAACGGCGTACAATGGGCGGAAAGCCTGCAAAAGAATAACATCGCAGGAAAAACCGACAAACGCGCCAGAAATTTTTCGGAACAGTTGAAATTTTTGTGCAATGTTGTATAATAAGCATGGGCGGATGATTGGAAGGGAGCACTGCCGCGATCAGGGCTTCCCGTATCCCCGCAAGCTGAGCAAAGAAGGAGATCACCATGGAACAGACGCTGCATAATGCATTCAAACGTTTCTCTCTCGGCGACGAGCTGCGCGCCTATACCTTCCTGGGCTGCCATGCCGCAGAGCGCGACGGAGTCCACGGCTATGTTTTCCGTGTCTGGGCCCCGCGGGCGCAGGGCGTCAGCGTGACCGGCGACTGGAACTTCTGGAACACCGAGGACCTGCCGATGACGCTCGTCGAATACGGCATCTGGGAGGCCTTTTCCGCCTATGCGCGCGAGGGCGACGCCTATAAATTCTATATCCGCCGCCGCGACGGCTCCGCCGTCTATAAATCCGATCCCTATGCCTTCCGCAACTGTGCGCTGCCCGACACGTCGAGCCGTATCTGTACGCTGGACGGCTATACCTGGGGCGATGCCGACTACCGCCGCAAGCAGGGCAAGCGTAAGCTGCTCAACTGCCCGATGAACATCTATGAGATGCACTTCGGCTCGTGGCGGCGCAAGCCGGACGGCAGCCTCTATACCTACGACGAGCTGGCAGATGAGCTCGTGCCCTACCTGAAGGACATGGGCTACACCCACATCGAGCTCATGCCGCTGTCCGAATATCCCTATGAGCCGTCGTGGGGCTATCAGGTCACGGGCTACTATGCTCCGACGTTCCGCTACGGCGAGCCGAAGCAGCTCATGCGCTTTGTGGACAAGTGCCACGAGGCCGGCATCGGCGTGCTGCTCGACTGGGTCCCGGCCCACTTCCCGAAGGACGAGAACGGCCTTTATGAATTCGATGGCACCTGCTGCTATGAGCTGGAAGACCCGCTCATGAACGAGCACCCCGACTGGACGACCCGCATCTTCGACTTCGGCAAGGGCGAGGTGCAGTCGTTCCTCATCTCGAACGCCGTGTACTGGCTGGAGCAGTACCACATCGACGGCCTGCGCGTCGACGCCGTGGCCGCCATGCTCTACCTCGACTACGGCCGCCGCGAGTACCACCCGAACAAGTTCGGCGGCAAGGAGAACCTCGAGGCCATCGCCTTCCTGCGCAAGCTCAACCGCGCGGTGTTCTCCGTGCGGCGCAGCGCCATCACGGCGGCCGAGGAGTCCACGGCCTTCCCGCTCGTGACGAAGCCGGATTACGACGGCGGCCTCGGCTTCCTGTTCAAATGGAACATGGGCTGGATGAACGACATGCTGCATTATATGTCGCTCGATCCGCTGTTCCGCAAGGGCAGCCACAACGACCTGACGTTCTCCATGACGTATGCCTATTCCGAAAACTTCATTCTCCCGCTGTCGCATGACGAGGTGGTGCACGGCAAGTGCTCCCTTATCAACAAGATGCCGGGCGAATATGACGATAAGTTCAGCAACCTGCGCGTGTTCTACGGCTTCATGATGGGCCACCCCGGCAAGAAGCTCAGCTTCATGGGCAACGAATTTGCGCAGTTTATCGAGTGGAATTACGCACAGCAGCTCGACTGGCTCCTGCTCGACTATGAGCGCCATCGCCAGATGCAGGACTATGTGCGCGATCTGAACCATTTCTATCTGGATCACAGCAGCCTGTGGAACAACGATTCCGACTGGAACGGCTTCCAGTGGATCTCCGCCGACGACCGCGACAACAGCGTTATCGCCTTCCGCCGCATCGATCGCCGCGGCTGTGAACTGATCGTGATCTGCAACTTCTGCCCGGTCACCCGGACGGACTATCGCCTTGGCCTGCCGAAGCCGGGCGAATACGAGGCGGTCTTCAACAGTGATGAGGTCCGCTACGGCGGCAAGGGAACGGAGCTTCCCGTTGTGACGGCCGAAAAGGAGCCGCTGCACGGCCTGCCCTTCTCCGGCAGCTTCACGCTCGCGCCGCTCTCCGTGGCCTTCTACCGCAAAAAGACAGCCCCGCGCAAGAAAACGGCAAAATCCTGAATGACGAGAAGGAGAAATGACCATGAACTTCCAGAAAAAGCACTGCGTCGCGATGCTGCTGGCGGGCGGGCAGGGGAGCCGCCTGATGGTGCTGACGGAGAACACGGCAAAGCCTGCGGTCCCGTTCGGCGGTAAGTATCGCATCATCGATTTTCCTCTCTCCAACTGCGTGAACTCCGGCATTGACACCATCGGCGTGCTGACGCAGTATCAGCCGCTCGAGCTCAATGAGTACATCGGAAACGGCCAGCCGTGGCGTCTGAACCGAAGCCACTGCGGCGTGCAGGTCCTGCCGCCCTATGCCAAGAGCAAGAAATCCGAGTGGTACAAGGGCACGGCGAACGCGATCTATCAGAACATCGCCTTCATCGAGCGCTACGATCCGGACGATGTCATCATCCTCTCCGGCGACCACATCTATAAAATGGACTATGCCGCCATGCTGCGCTACCACGAGCAGATGGAGGCGGACTGCACCATCGCCGTGCGCACGGTCCCACTGGCCGAGGCCAGCCGCTTCGGCATCATGAATACCCGCGAGGACGGCTCCATCTACGAATTCGAGGAGAAGCCGAAGCATCCGAAGAGCACGAACGCATCCATGGGCATCTACATCTTCAAGTGGAGCGTGCTGAAAAAGTTCCTCATCGAGGACGAGGAGAACCCGCGTTCCGAGAACGACTTCGGCAAGAACGTCATCCCCGCCATTCTGAACGAGGGCTACCGCCTGTTCGCCTATGAATTCCAGGGCTACTGGAAGGACGTCGGCACGATCAGCTCCCTGTGGGAGGCCAACATGGACCTGCTGGGCAAGAACCCTGCCTTCAATCTCTACGGTGAGAAGGGCAACCGCATCTATGCCCGGAACTATGCCATGCCGTCGAGCATCATCGCCCGTGAGTCGAAGAATAAGAACTGCTTCATCGCCGAGGGCTGCGAAATTTATGGCACCATCACGCACTCCATCATCTCCACGGGCTGCACGGTCGACTCCGGCGCCATCGTGGAGGACAGCGTCATCATGCCGAACGTCCATATTGAGTCCGGTGTCATCATCCGCCACGCCATCATCGGCGAGGACTGCCGCATCTGCCGCGGCGCGGTGATCGGCGGCTCGTTCGCCCCCGGTGAGGAAAAGAAGATCAGTGTGGTCGGAAAGGCCAAGACCATTGCCGAGAACACCGCCATCAAGCCGGGCGAGATCTATTGAGAGGGAGGACAAGAACCATGACTACGATGGGCATCATTTTTGCGAACATCTATGACAGCTCCCTCGGTGAGCTGACGAACAAGCGCACCATGGCGTCTCTGCCCTATGGCGGGCGCTATCGTCAGATCGATTTCTCCCTGTCGAACATGACGAATTCTGCCATTCGCCATATCGGTATCATCACGAAGTATAATTATCAGTCCCTTATGAACCACATCGGCTCCGGGCAGGAGTGGGACCTCGAGCTCGGTGAGGGCGGCCTGGAATTCCTGACGCCGTTTGCCATGGGCCACAACGGCAGCTACCGCGGCAAGCTCGAGGCGCTGGATTCCGCCATGAATTTCCTGAAAATCTCCACGGAGGAATATGTCGTTCTGGCCGACAGCGGCGTGCTGTGCGCCATCAATCTGGAAAAGATCGTCGAGGCCCACGCCGCCTCGGGCGCAGACGTCACCGTCGTGGTGAAGGACGGCATCTGCAACGGGCAGAAGCAGCTCGATCTGGCCGTGAAGGTCGACGCGGATGACCGCGTGACGGACGTAGCGGTTGACTATTGCGCCGGGGAGCAGTATCTTGCCTCCATGGGCCTGTTTGTCATCCGCCGCGAGCTCCTCATGCGTGAGGTCACGGAGGCCGTGGCCCACAACCGCTACCATTTCGAGCGCGACCTTGTCATGCACGGCTTTGCGGAGACCGGCATGAAGGTCAACGCCTACCGCTATGACGGCGTGGCACTGTTCAACGAGAGCACGACGGAGTTCTTCCACAACAGCCTTGCGCTGATCCGTCCGGAGATCCGCCACGGGCTGTTCGCCCGCGAGGACCTGACGATCTACACGAAGGTCCGCGACGAGGTGCCTGCCTACTACGGCGAGCATTCCGAGATCGACGACTGCGTCGTGGCCGACGGCTGCGTGCTCGAGGGCTCCGCCGTCAATTCCGTCCTGTTCCGCAGCGTGAAGCTCGGCGAGGGCGCATCCGTGCGCAACAGCGTCATCATGCAGCGCTGCACCATCGGCGAGGGTGCCGATCTGGAGTGCGTCATCATGGATATGGACGTCGTCGTCCGTCCGGGCGCCGTGCTGCGCGGCACGATGGATCATCCGCTGGTGTTCAAGAGAGGAGAGGTCGTATGAGGATCGCAATGGTCGCCTCCGAGGCTGCGCCGTTTGTCAAGACGGGCGGCCTGGGCGACGTGATGCAGGCGCTTCCCAATGCACTGTCCAAGCTGAAGGGCAACGAGATCTGCCTGTTCCTGCCGTACTATAAGCGCATCAAGGAAAACCCGGCCGTCGAAACGGAGCAGGTCGGCTCCTTCTCCATGGAGCTGGCGTGGCGCGAGAGCTATGTCGGTATCCTGCGTCTGAAGTCCCGCCGCAAGAAGCTGCAGGTCTATTTTATCGACAACGACTACTATTTCGGCGCGCGCAGCACCGTCTACGGCGATTTCGACGACGGTGAGCGCTTCGCCTATTTCTCGAAGGCCGTGATGGCCGCGCTGTACTTCCTCGACTTCAAGCCCGATATCCTGCACTGCCATGACTGGCAGGCGGCCATGACGCCTGCGTATCTGCGCGCGCTGTACCATGACTGGTGCCCGCAGACGAAGCTTGTCTTTACCATCCACAACGTGGAGTATCAGGGCTGGGCCGATGCGTCGTTCTTCGACAATATTCTCGGTCTGCCGGATGAATACCGCGCGAGCCTGACGTTCGACGGCGCGATCAACATGATGAAGGGCGCCATCGAGCTTTCGGACATCGTCACGACGGTCTCGAAGTCCTATGCCGAGGAGCTGCGCTATCCGTACTATGCCCACCGCCTGGACGGCGTGCTGCGCAATGCGTGGCTGTGGGGCATCACGAACGGCATTGACACCGATGTCTTTGACCCCGAGACGGACTGCGCCCTGAGCGCGAACTATTCCGCCGCCGATATGAGCGGCAAATGGGTCAACAAGCGCGCCCTGCGCGAGGAGATGGGCCTGAGCACCGACACGGACGCCCCCATCCTCGGCATGGTCACGCGCCTGGCCGGGCACAAGGGCATCGACCTGCTGTGCTACATCGGCCAGCGCCTGATGGAGCGCGAGATCCAGCTCGTCATCGTCGGCACGGGCGAAAAGCAGTATGAGTACGCCCTAAGCGCACTGGCTCGCCAGTATCCCGGCCGCATCGCCGTCCGGCTGTGCTTCGACCCGGCGCTCGCCTCCCGTGTCTATGCGGGCTGCGACATGTATCTCATGCCGTCGAAGTCCGAGCCGTGCGGCCTGTCCCAGCTCATCGCTATGCACTACGGCACCGTGCCCATCGTCGCCTCGACCGGCGGCCTGCGCGACACCGTCCCGCCCTACAATCCCGAAACGGGTGAGGGCCGCGGCTTTACCTTCCAGAGCTACAACGCCGATGATTTCCTCGGCGCCATCGACCGCGCAGCGGGCCTGTATTACGGCGACCGCGACGCATGGAACAGGCTGGCCCGCCATGATATGGAGTGTGACTTCAGCTGGCAGGTCCCGGCCAACGAATATATGCAGCTGTACAGCGAATTGCTCTACGGCAAGCAGTAATAAATCATGATTTCAAACGCTGATTCCGGAATTACGGAAAACTTTAGGAGGCCCCATGAACAAGAAGCAAAATTCCAAACAGAAGATCCAGAAGCTTGCGGAGAATGACGCCCGTCCCGAGCGCGCCATTCAGCCCACGGAGCTGCTCAACGACACGCTGCGCCGCATCTTCGGCTGTGAGCTTGCCGACGCCACCCAGAAGCAGGTCTATCGCGCGCTGTGCATCAGCGTCCGCGAGCTGCTGACGGAGAAGAACCGCGTCTTTGGCAACCGCTGCACCGAAAAGGAGCGCAAGGAAGTTTATTATATGTCGATGGAGTTCCTGGTCGGCACCAGCCTGCGCAATAACCTCTTTAACCTCGGGCTGGAGGCGGAGTTCCGCAAGGCACTGGCTGATGCAGGCTTCGACATCGATGAGATCTACGCCATCGATCCCGACGCCGGCCTTGGAAACGGCGGCCTTGGCCGTCTGGCCTCCTGCTATATGGATGCCGCGACCGGCATGGACTACCCGATGACCGGCTTCTCCATCCGCTATGAATTCGGCATCTTCAAGCAGAAGATCGTCGACGGCTGGCAGATGGAATTCCCGGACAACTGGCTCGAGATGGGCGACGTGTGGCTGCAGGCCCGCGAGGACGATGCCGTCGAGGTCAAGTTCGGCGGCGAGGTCCGCGAGTGGATGGACAACGACCGCTTCAAGGTCGCGCAGGTCGGCTACAGCTCCGTTATGGCCGTGCCGTATGACATGTATATCTCCGGCTATGACAGCGATGCCGCCAACCGCCTTGTCCTGTGGAGCGCCAAGCTGCCGCAGAGCTTCGACATGGCTGCGTTCTCCCGCGGCGACTATGTCCGCGCGCTCGAGCGCAACGCCATGGCCGAGACCATCTCGAAGGTCCTCTATCCGGCGGACGATCACATTCAGGGCAAGCGCCTGCGCCTGAAGCAGCAATACCTGCTCGTCTCCGCCTCGCTGCAGAGCATCCTGAAGAAGCACTATAAGAAATACCGCACCTACACGAACCTGCCGGACAAGGTCGCCATCCACATCAACGACACCCATCCGGCCCTGTGTGTGCCGGAGCTGATGCGCCTGCTCATCGACGAGCACGACTTCGGCTGGGACGAGGCGTGGGACATCACCTGCCGCACGCTGTCCTATACGAACCACACCGTTATGAGCGAGGCGCTTGAGCGCTGGAACGTCGATCTGTTCCGCGAGCAGCTGCCGCGCGTCTACTCCATCTGCCAGGAGATCAACCGCCGCCTCATCGAGCACCTGTGCGCCGTCTACCCGAACGACTGGGGCAAGATCAACTACATGGCCGTCATCGCGAACAACGAGGTCCGCATGGCGAACCTCTGCCTTGCCGCCTGCCACAAGGTCAACGGCGTTTCCAAGCTGCACACGGACATCCTGCGCAACGGCATCTTCCGTGACTACTGTCAGATCACGCCGGAGCGCTTCCTGAACGTGACGAACGGCATTGCCTATCGCCGTTGGCTGTGCCAGTCCGATCCTCTGCTGACGGATTATCTCAAGCAGCTCATCGGCGGCGACTTCCTGCGGGATGCCCGCGCACTCGAGAAGCTCCTGCCGTATCAGAATGACGAAAAGGTGCTTGCGGACCTCATGGCCATCAAGCGCAAGAACAAGGAGCGCCTCGCCGCTCTCATCGAGAACCAGAACGGCGTGCGCGTCGACCCGGATTCCATTTTCGATATCCAGATCAAGCGCCTGCATGAGTACAAGCGCCAGCTGCTCAACATCCTGCATGTTCTGTATCTCTACCGCCAGATCAAGGCCGATCCGCACGGCGATTTCATGCCCCGCACGTTCATCTTCGCGGCCAAGGCCTCCGCGGGCTATATCCGCGCCAAGCAGATCATCAGCCTCATCGTCGCTGCGTCGAAGCTCATCAATAACGACCCGGATGTCAACGACAAGCTGAAGGTCGTCTTCCTCGAGGACTATAAGGTCTCCCTTGCGGAGATCATCATCCCGGCCGCCGATATCTCCGAGCAGATCTCCATCGCGGGCAAGGAAGCCTCCGGCACCGGCAACATGAAGCTCATGATCAACGGCGCCGTGACCATCGGCACGCTCGACGGCGCGAACGTCGAGATCCACGAGCAGGTCGGCGACGAGAACATCTTCCTCTTCGGCATGAAGGCCCATGAGGTCGAGGAGCTGTGGCAGCGCGGCTACCATCCGACGGAATTCGTCACGCCGGAGCTGCAGGCCGTGCTCGACATGCTCACGTCCGGCGTGCTCGGCCAGCGCTTCGACGATCTGGTCGATTCGCTGCTCACGAACCGCTTCGGCACGGCTGACCCCTATATGACGCTGGCCGATTTCCAGGATTACGCCCGCGCGCAGCGCGATGTCGCCGCGGTCTATCAGGACAAGCAGCACTTTGCCCGCATGTCCCTCATCAACATCGCCAAGGCCGGCATCTTCTCCTCGGACCGCGCCGTCAAGGAATACGCGGACGAGATCTGGGATCTCGACTGAGATGCGTATCCTGTTTGACAGCCGTCAGACGCAGTACAAGACCCCGTTCGGAACGCTCCGGACGGGGGAGTGCTGCGTTCTGCAGATCCGCATCCCGACGGAGGTCGGCGCCTCCGGCGTCCACCTGATGCTGGAGGACAGCGAGCACGCTGTGTGCGCCGAGCTGCCGTTTTCCTTCGCCTCGCGCGGCGAGGACGGCTATGAGCTCTGGCGTCTGGAATTCACGCGGCAGGAGACCGGGCTGCATTTTTACTGGTTCCGCATCGACAAGCGCGACGGCGGCAGCTTCCGCCTGTTCCGACAGGGGAGCGATACGAATATGGAGGCAGGGGAGAAGTGGCAGCTCAGCGTCATTCCGGCCGATTTTACGGTGCCGGACTTTGCACCGGGCGCTGTGATGTATCAGATCTTCCCCGACCGCTTCGCCCGCAGCGGGAGCAGCGACCTGACCGGCAAGCTCCAGCCGTTCTGGGTGCATGAAAGCCCCGACGAGCTGCCGGAGTACCGCCCCGATGCGCAGGGCGAGGTGCGCAACAACGATTTCTTCGGCGGAAATTTCGCGGGCATCCGCGAAAAGCTGCCGTATCTGCAGGAGCTGGGCGTCGGCGTTCTCTACCTGAACCCGATCTTCATGGCGTGGTCGAATCACCGCTATGATACGGCGGATTATCGCCGCCCGGATCCCATGCTCGGCACGGAGGAGGACTTCCGCGCCCTGTGTGACGCTGCTCACGCGCGCGGCATGCGCGTCATTCTCGACGGCGTGTTCTCCCACACGGGCAGCAACAGCGTCTATTTTGACGCGAAGCATGTGTTTGGCCACGGCGCGGCGTCCGACCCGAATTCGCCGTACCGCCGCTGGTATCGCTTCCACCATTATCCCGACGATTACGAGGCCTGGTGGGGCATCCGCACGCTCCCGTGCGTCGAGGAGCTGGACGAGACGTATCTCCATTATATTATCGAGGATGAGGACTCCGTCATCGCCCACTGGCTGCGCCTCGGAGCGGACGGCTTCCGGCTTGACGTCGTCGACGAGCTGCCGGATGAATTTGTTCGCCGCCTGCGCCGCCGGATGCGGCAGATTGATCCGCAGAGCCTGCTGCTCGGCGAGGTCTGGGAGGACGCGTCGAACAAGCGTGCCTATGGCGTTTCCCGCCGCTATTTTGTCGACGGCGAGCTGGATTCCGTCATGAATTACCCGTGGCGCAACGCCATTGTGGCCTTCCTGACGGATGCGGATGACGGCACGGCGCTGGGCGAAAGCCTGATGACGCTGGCGGAGAATTACCCGCCCGAGGTGCTCTCCTGCGTGATGAACCACCTCGGCACGCATGACACGCCGCGCATCCTGACCGTGCTGGGTGAGCCGTTCCGCGGCACGAAGGACGAGCGGGCGCACCGCCGCATGACGCCGGTGCAGCGCAAGACCGCCCTGATGCGGCTGCGCATGGCGGCCTTCCTGCAGTTTACCCTGCCCGGTATGCCGTGCATCTACTACGGCGACGAGGCCGGGATGGAGGGCTTTGAGGACCCGTTCTGCCGCGCCTGCTATCCATGGGGCCGCGAGGACGGGGAGCTGCAGGCCTATTACCGCATGATGTCCGCCCTGCGCGGCAGCAGCGAGGCCCTGCGGCGCGGCGACCTGCGCGTGCTGGCCGCCGGAAACGGCCGCATCGCCTTTTCACGCGCCTTCGGGGATGAGAGCCTGATCGTATGCGTGAATCATTCCATCGGGGAGTGGGTCCTGCCTGCAGGCCGCGTCCGCTTTGCCGAAAGCGCGGCACCGTCGCCCACGGGCGAGGTCGTCCTGATGCGCGGCGGCTTCTGCCTGCTGGAACCGTCGACCCCCGAAGCGCATATCTCTATAGAGTAGAAATATCTCCCGGCGACACCCCAAACGATACGAAAGGAGCGATCCCATGAAGTTTTCTGCAATGCCCTATTCCCGTCCCGACCTGGAAGCCATGAAGGCGAACCTGACGGCCTGCACCGAGGCTTTCCTCGCCGCCGAAAGCGCGCAGAAGCAGATCGCGCAGTACGACCGCGTTACGGACCTGTCCGTGGAGTTCAACACGATGGGAAGCCTTGCCAATGCCCGCCATACCATCGACACGCGCGATGAATTCTATGACGCCGAGTCAACGTTCTTCGACGAGAGCTGGCCCCAGCTGAGCGTCTATTTCCAGCGCCTGAACGAGGCCATGCTGGACTCGAAGTTCCGCCCGGAGCTGGAGGCCCACTACGGCAGCCTGCTGTTCCTGAAGCTCGAGATCAGCCGCCGCAGCTTCAAGCCGGAGCTTGTGGAGCTTATGCAGGAGGAAAACCGCCTGACGTCCCGCTATCAGAAGCTCTATGCCAACATGACCGTGGAATTTGACGGCAAGACCATGCCCATGCCGATGCTCGGCAAGTACAAGGTCAGCGCCGACCGCGCCGTACGCCGCGCCGCTTACGAGGCCGAGGGCAAGGTCTTTGATGCAAACCGCGCGGAGCTGGACGAGATCTATGACAAGCTCGTCCACAACCGCAATGCGCAGGGCCGCATGCTTGGCTATCCGAACTTCATTCAGCTCGGCTATGACCGCCTCGGCCGCAACTGCTATGGACAGAAGGAGCTGGCGGCCTTCCGCGACCAGATCGCAAACGATCTTGTCCCCATCATTGCGGAGGTCAAGGAGGCCCAGCGCAAGCGCATCGGCGTCGACCGCCTGCACATTTACGACGACAAGTTCCGCTTCCCGGACGGCAACCCAACCCCGGAGGGCACGGCGGAGGAGATCCTCGCCGCAGGCCGCAGAATGTATGAGGAGCTCAGCCCGGAGACGAAGGAATTCATCGACTTCCTCTACGACAACGAGCTGCTCGACGTGCTCTCCCGCGAGGGCAAGGCCCCCGGCGGCTACTGTACGATGTTTGAAAAATACAAGGCTCCGTTTATCTTCTCGAACTTTAACGGCACAGCCGGAGACGTCGATGTGCTGACTCACGAGGCCGGTCACGCCTTCGCATTTTACCGCGCAATGAACAGCGATATCTACCCGGACCTGCGCGAACCGACCATCGAGGCCTGCGAATGCCACTCCATGAGCATGGAATTTCTGACGCAGGATTATCATAAATATTTCTTCGGCGCGCAAACGGCAAAATACGAGCTTGCCCACTGTGAAGACAGCCTCGATTTTATCCCCTATGGCTGCATGGTGGATGAATTCCAGCATTTGATGTATGAAAATGAGGACCTGACGCCGGATGAGCGCCACGGCGTGTGGGAGAAGCTCGAGAAGAAGTACCGCCCCTGGCTGAGCATGGACGGCCTGCCCTTCTACGGCCGCTACGCCCACTGGCAGTGGAAACCGCACATTTATCTCAATCCGCTGTACTATATTGATTATTGTATGGCAGGTACGGTCGCGTTCCAGGTCTGGACGCTCTCTCTGCAGGACCGCAAGGCAGCGTGGGAGAAATATCTGGCCTTTGTCGACCAGGCGGGAACAAAGACGTTCGCCGATTTGTGCCAAAGCGTCGGCCTGCGTATACCGTACGAGGACGGCTGCATCCGCGAGGTCGGCTCCGGTATCCGCGACTGGATCCGGGAAAACAGCTCTGCCGAGGCCTGAATGCACCTTGCATAGTCCCCGAGCGGTGGATGACAGAAAACGTGATTTTCGGCAGGTCGTGTCAGAATGCGCGTATCTTGTGAACATTTCATGAAATCAAAAAAATTATCCACCGGTCTGCTATAAAAATTCACAGAAGATTTTCAAAGGGAAAAAAATTCGTTCTTTTTTGTTGATTCTGCAAGGGAATTGTGCTATAGTATTACCAAACTTTTCAGAAAGCATCCAAGGGTTGTCCGCTGCATGCGGACACAAGTGCTTTGCTTGATATTATCTGTGAATATCACAGCATAATATACAAATTTTTGTAGGAGGTAACGCAATGAAAAAGAATCTTCTCAAGCTTCTGACTCTGGTTCTCGCTCTGGTCATGGTTGTCACCGTGTTCGCCGGCTGCAAGAAGGCAGACGAAGAAACCGATGCCCCCACGCAGGGCAGCGAAGAGACTCCCACTGAGACGCAGGAGCAGCCGGCTGACGAGTACAAGCCGTCCGCTGCACAGCTCCTGAACGGCAAGGAGTGGGGCAAGGATTACACCGAGCTGTACGACGAGATCGGCGACAAGGTCACGATCGACGACGTGCAGGAGGATCCGACCACCGGTCTGGCTTACGTCGAGTACGAAGGCAAGACCTATGAGCTCGGCATGGACTTCCTGTCCATGGCAATGGTCTACAAGACCGCTGTTCCCGAGAACTCCCAGTACGAGACCGAAGACGACGTCTACGCCGCCTGGTGGAAGTACTACATGACCCGTTGGAACTATCTCCTCCCGGAGATCCCCCTCTACAGCAACGAGTACTACGATGTTTACAACGCACAGATCAAGGGCGTTGACGAGCATCCGACCAACCCGTACTGGGGCCCGGCAAAGGCTCTGATCGACTGGACGAGTGAGAAGACCGACAAAGACATCATCATCGGCAACACCACCGACCTGTCCGGCAAGTTCCGTTATTCCAACTTCGGCGGCTCCAACCCCGGCGCTTCCGACCTTGACGTTGACAACCTCATCAACGGCATGGAGACTGTCGCCACCACCAAGGAAGGCGGCTTCGAGGTCAACAAGACGGTCGTCAAGCAGCTTGATAAGGTTGAGAATGAGGATGGCACCCTCACCTACACCATCACCCTGAACGACGGCCTGCTCTTCAGCGACGGTACCCCCGTCACCGCGAAGAACTATCTGTACTACACCATGGTCTTCTCTACCCTCGTTGCTTCTGAGGCTGAGGGCAAGGATCGCCAGGCCGGCCTGACGATCGTCGGCTTTGAAGAATTCAACGCTTACGACGGCACCAACGAGGGCGACGGCGTCTCCAAGACCTTTACCGGCCTGCGCCTGCTGGCCGACAACCAGTTCTCCGTCACCGTTAAGCCTGAGTATGCGAACTACTACTATGCCATCAGCTATGCCGGCTTCTCCCCGTTCGTCAAGGAACTGTGGTGCGGCGACTACGACATCGCTGACGACGGCGAAGGCTGCTACTTCACCGACGGCTTCTACAACAAGACCGGCGACAGCTTCGACATGGCTGCTCATCTCGTTGCTTCTTCCAACAACACCGACACCACCTATGCGTGCTCCGGCCCGTATGTCGTGGAGTCCTACGACGAGGCCGATAAGTCCGCGATCCTGACCCTGAATCCGAACTTCCCCGGCAACTACGAAGGCGCAAAGCCCTCCATCGCGAAGGTCATCTACAAGAAGGTCGTTTCCGCTACCCAGCTCGACGATCTGAAGTCCGGCGGCGTTGACGTCCTCATGGGCATCACCGGCGGCGCTGAGACCGACGAGGCTGTCGCTGCCTGCGACAACTCCAACGGCGCTTTCGTTTACACCCACTACAGCCGCGCCGGCTACGGCAAGCTGCAGTTCCGTAACGACTATGGCCCCGCTCAGTTCACTGCTGTCCGTCAGGCCATCACCTACTGCCTGGATCGTGCTTCCTTTGCGAAGACCTTCACCGGCGGCTACGGCGGCATCGTTGACGGCGCTTACTACGCCGGCTCCTGGATGTACAAGGAAGCTGCTGCCAACGGCATGCTGCTGAACGCGTATGACACCTCTGCCGATACCGCCATCGCAGTCCTCGAGGCTGACGGCTGGATCTACAACAAGGACGGCGAGGCTTACACCGAGGGCGTCCGCTACAAGAAGATCCCGGCTGAGTATGCCGACGAGAACGACAAGACCTACAAGTCCATCGACGGCGCTTATGTGACCACGAAGGTTGGCGACGATTACTACATGCCGCTGGTCCTCAACTGGTACGGCACCACCGATAACCCCTTCTCCGATCTGCTGGTCACCGACTTCGAGCAGGGCGCTAACATCGCCGCTGCAGGCATCGTGATCCAGAAGACCACGGGCGACTTCGCTCCGATGCTCGACGAGTTCTATCAGCAGGCTGTGTACGGCTTCTATTCCGGCACCCCGCTGTACAGCTGCTTCAACTATGCAACCGGCTTCACCTCCGCTGCATACGACTACGCTTACAACTGGTCCATCGATCCCTCCTTCTATGCGAACTACTCCTCTGCTTATCTGATGGACGAGGCCGATATCTACTGGCTGAGCTAATGGCGGCAGGCCCTTAGGCCTGACTGACGCATCAAGTATCCGAGATCACGGGATGGGGGTTCGCCCCCGTCCCGTGATTGTGGATTCAAAACCCTGTGTATCACGGCGCACTGTCAAATAACTTCTTTTCACAGTTATCACCTCTGACGCGCATGTTTATCCATAGGGTGTATCTGAAAGCCCGCCCTGTGGTTCAGCCCGGTAAAGTGCCGCATTCTTCCCGGATCCGCTCTTGCGCAGAAGCGGCTTTTCAGATACACCCTATCCCCGCGGCTTGCGGTCCCGCCGCAGCCTGATCCTGACCCGCGCAGAAACAGATTGCCCCGGCATGGCACCGGGGGCGATTCTTCCACCCCGCGCTGCCAAATCTACTGTCGTGCGGGCGACAGACTGGAGAGTACCTTATGTTCAAATACGTTCTCAAGCGAATCGGCTACATGTTCCTGGTCCTGTTCATCCTGTCGATCGTGATTTTCATGATCTACAACCTGACCCCGAGCAACCGCGCCTATACCGATGCGAAGGCCGATCAGGTCGCCATGAAGCAGCAGCTCGCCGGCTTGTCGGCAGAGCAGCAGGCAGAATGGTTCGACAAGCAGTACAAAATGTACCAGATCAGCTATGGCACCGAAACCAACAACATGATTCTCCGCTATCTGCGCTGGGTCGGTCTCTACCCCTATGCAGACAATCCCTTCAATGGCAAGGAAGGCGAGCTCAACGGCCTTCTGCAGGGCAACTTCGGCTATTCCTATCAGTACAAAAAAAATGTAGTCAACGTTGTCGCCGCTCCGATGAAGAACACGATCTTCATCAACATCTTCGCCACGATTCTGGCGCTGGCCATCACCATTCCGCTTGGTATCGCCTGCGCCGTGCGCAAAAACAGCAAATTCGACCGCTTCACACAGGTCTTTACCATCATCGGCTACAGCTTGCCGAGCTTCATTATCTGTATTCTGTTTATCTGGGTCTTCTGCGCTCTGCTCGGCTGGTTCCCGGCCAGCGGCATGAAGACACCGGGCAGCAGCTACGAGGGCTTCAAGTGGTTCACCGACCGCATGTACTATCTGGCCCTCCCGCTCATCACCATGACGTTCTGCTCTCTGGGCAGCATGACGCGCTACGTCCGTGCCTCCATGATCGATGCTCTGTCCATGGACTGCATCCGTACCGCGCGCGCCAAGGGCGTCAAGGAAAAGACCGTTATCTATTCTCACGCATGGCGCAACGCCCTGATCCCCATCGTCACGATGATCGTCGGCTGGTTCACCAGCATCTTTGCGGGCTCCCTGATCTTTGAAGACATGTTCGGTCTCAACGGCATGGGCAAGCTCATGATCTCGTCCCTGCGTACCTCGGACTACGATGTTACGATCCTGATGCAGTTGTTCTATGTCGTCGTCGCGCTGCTCGGCAACCTTGTCATCGACATTGTCTATGGCCTGGTCGACCCGCGCGTCAGAGTCAACAAGTAAGGGGGTAAGAGCATGAGCAAGAAGAATTCCTCCGCGAAGCGCAGCTGGCTCGGCCGCCTCTTCTTTGGCGGCAGCAAGGGCCTGGCCGATGATATCGAGGCCAAGCGCGCAGCCAAAAACGACGTCGAAGAGATTGTCAGCCCGGTCAAGCAGATCGTCCGCGGCTTTATGGAGCGCAAGCTCGCCGTCGGCGCCCTCTGTGTGGTCATCGCCATGTTCCTGCTGGTCTTCATCGGCCCGCTCTTCATGACGACCTACACTGACACCTATACCGAAGTCACGCAGGCCAACCTGCCGCCCACGATGTCCATGCTCTCCGTCCCGAGCGAGCTGAAGAACGACATCAAGATGATCGACAGCTACGGCAGCTTCTCCGTCGGCCTTTCCAACGCGGGCAAGGTCTATGTCTGGGGCGCAACGGGCCTCGGCACGACGGGCATTGACATCGCCGATATCCCGGAAGAGGTTCAGAATGAGAAGATTGCCTGGGTCGCTGCCGGTATCGATCACATCGTTGCTGTCGGTGAGAACGGCAAGGTCTACGCCTGGGGCGCAAACAAGCTCGGCCAGTACGGCTACTTTGACCCGGCGGTGAACCCCAACATCGCTCCCGAGCCGGACGAGCTCCTCAACGGCACCATCGATGCCTCCAACATCAAAAAGATTACCTGCGGCTATCAGGCCACGGCCATCCTGATGAACGACGGCACCCTGTATATGTGGGGCAACAAGAACACCTATCAGAACTTCGACACCGTAGCCACGCTGGACGGCAAGCTCACGGATATCGACTTCACGCTGAACTATGTCGTCGCGGTGACGGACGGCAACTCCGTCTACACCGGCAAGCGCGGCTTGTATGATCAGATGCGCGACAACATGGGCTCCGCCACGGTTCCCCTGCGCGAGTTCCTGAACGGCCGTAAGATCACGAGCATCTATGCCACGAGCAAGACGGTCTGCGCCCTGCTCGACGACGGTACCGTCGGCTTCGTCGGCGACTTTGACACGCGCAGCAAGGCCATGCCCAAGCTGCATGAGGGCGAGGAGATCGTTAAGATCGTCTCCGGCACCTACCACTACACCGCGCTGACCAGCGAGGGCCGTGTGTTCTCCTGGGGCAGCAACACCCTCGGCCAGTGCAAGGTCCCCGACAGCGCGCAGGGTGCGTCCGACATCTTCGGCGGCGCGTTCCAGAGCTACGCGGTCGATTCCAACCACGAGCTCATGGGCAAGTGGGGCCTGAAGGGCTACCTCTTCGGCACGGATAACTACGGCGCGAACGTTGCACTGCGTATCATTCAGGGCGGTAAGATGACGATGACCATCGGTGCGATCGCCGTTATCATCTCCACGATCATCGGCATCATCATCGGCTGTATCTCCGGCTACTTCGGCGGCAAGGTCGATATGTTCCTGATGCGCTTCACCGAGATTTTCGGCGCCATTCCGTTCCTGCCGTTCGCAATGATCCTGTCCGCACTCATGGCGCAGATGGACATCAGCGAGAATGAAAAGATCTTCATCCTCATGGTCATCCTTGGCCTGCTGAGCTGGACCGGCCTGGCCCGCCTCGTCCGCGGTCAGATCCTCCTCGCCCGCGAGCAGGAGTATGTCACGGCTGCCAAGGCCATGGGTCTGCGCGAGTCCCGCATCGCATTCCGCCATATCCTGCCGAACATTGTCTCGGTCATCTTCGTCACGCTGACGCTCGACTTTGCGACCTGCATGCTGACGGAGTCCACGCTGAGCTACCTCGGCTTCGGCGTCACCTACCCGCGTCCGACCTGGGGCAATATGCTCAACGGCGCAAACAACTCCACCGTCATCAAGAACTTCTGGTGGCGCTGGCTGTTCCCGGCGATCTTCCTTGCGATCACCTGTATCTGCATCAACATCGTCGGCGATACGCTCCGTGACGTCATGGATCCGAAGTCTGACCGCGATAAATAAGGGAGGGAAGAGATATGGCATTACTTGAATTAAAAGATTTGCATACTTTCTTCCGCACGAAGAAGGGTATTGTCAAGGCGGTCAACGGCGTTTCCTATTCCGTTGAGGCAGGACGCACGCTCGGCGTCGTCGGCGAGTCCGGCTCCGGCAAAAGCGTCTCCGCCATGAGCATCCTGCAGCTGCTCGACGGCAACGGCTATATCGACAGCGGCGAGATCCTTTTCGAGGGCCGTGACCTTACGAAGCTCACCGAGAAGGAAATGTATTCCGTCCGCGGCAATGATATCTCCGTCATCTTCCAGGAGCCGATGACCAGCCTGAACCCGGTCTTCACCGTGTCCCGTCAGGTCAGCGAACCGTTCATTATCCATCAGGGCATGACGAAGAAGCAGGCTGCCGCAAAGGTCATTGAAATGCTGGCCGATGTCAAGATTCCGAATCCGCACATCGTCGCCAAGCAGTATCCGCATCAGCTGTCCGGCGGTATGCGTCAGCGTGTCATGATCGCCATGGCACTGGCCTGCAAGCCGAAGCTGCTCATCGCGGACGAGCCTACCACGGCTCTGGACGTTACGATTCAGGCGCAGATCCTGAAGCTCATGAACGATCTGAAGGAAGAGCACGGCACCTCGATCATCTTCATCACCCACGACCTCGGCGTTATCCGCCAGATCGCGGACGACGTGGCCGTTATGTACTGCGGTCAGGTCGTGGAGATGGCGCCCGCCGGTACAATCTTCATGGACGCTGAGTTCTCTCATCCCTACACCGAGGGCCTGATGAACTCCATTCCGCGCCTGAGCACCCCGACGCATACGCGTCTGGACGCCATCCCCGGCGCAGTGCCGCACCCCCTCAAGCTCCCGAAGGGCTGCAAGTTCGCCCCGCGCTGCAAATACGCCACGGAGCGCTGCCTCAATGAGGAGCCCGAGATGATTCACGTCAGCGAGACGCAGCAGGTTCGCTGCTTCTACCCGCGGAAGGAGGACCGGCATGGAAAGAAATAATGTTCTTCTCAAGATCACGGACCTGCGGCAGTATTTCCCGGTCGGCAAAAAGAAGGGCCTGTACGTCAAGGCGAACGACGGCATCAGCCTGAATATCTACGAAGGCGAAACGGTCGGCCTCGTCGGCGAGTCCGGCTGCGGCAAGTCCACGTTCGGACGCACGCTGCTGCAGCTCTACCGTCAGACCGACGGCAAGACGATGTACTATGGCGCGTCCCGTGATGAGCTGGCCCCCGAGTATATCGAAAAGACCATCCGCCATCTGCCCCACGGCCTGCATGAGCTGGCCGCGCTCGAAAAGAAGCGCGACGAGATGCAGAAGGTCTATGATGCTGCCGATGAGCAGAAGCGCCTGCACATGCACAACGATCTCACGGCTGCGAAGAAGGCTGCAAATGATGCCTATCTGAACATCGTGAATGTCATCGGCGGCTTTATCACCGCCAAGGACCTCGGCCCGGTCATGAAGATCTTCTCCGAGCGCCATGACCGCTGCTGTGACCTGCACAAGGCCATCGAGAAGCGCGCCCCCGTCAAGCTCAACTATGACGAGGAGGCCTTCAAGCTCTCGAAGCTCAAAGCGGGCGAGAGAGGCTATGACAGCCGCAAGGGCAAGCTTGACAAGCTGGCTGAGAAGGTTGCCGCGCATGACAAGCTCGTCGAGGCCGCCCGTGCCGAGATTGCAAAGGTCGACGCCCGCATCGACGCCATGCGCGCGAAGTACGCCGCCGATCCCGAGTTCCAGAAGCACGAGGCCCTGCTCGATAACGGCATCGACCTTGCGCGCCTGACCTATCCGGAGGTCCGTACCCTGCGCTGCCAGATGCAGTATATCTTCCAGGATCCGTATTCCTCGCTGAATCCCCGTATGACCGTTGCCAACATCATCGGCGAGGGCCTGCTGGCGCACAAGTACTGCAAGAAGGCCAACGAGCGTATGCATGAGGAGATCCTGCAGACCATGGAGGATTGCGGCCTGGCTCCCTATTTCCTGCACCGTTATCCGCATCAGTTCTCCGGCGGTCAGCGCCAGAGAATCGGCATTGCCCGCAGCCTTGCCGTGCATCCGAAGTTTGTCGTCTGCGACGAAGCTGTTTCGGCTCTGGACGTTTCCATCCAGTCGCAGATCATCAACCTGCTGCAGGACCTGAAGGAGCAGCAGCACCTGACCTACCTGTTCATCACGCACGATCTGTCGGTCGTTAAGTATATCTCCGACCGCATCGGCGTTATGTATCTGGGCAATCTCGTCGAGCTTGCCGACTCACAGGAGATCTTCGACCACCCGATGCATCCGTATACCGAGGCTCTGCTCGAATCCATCCCGACGACGGAGGAAAAGCGTGACCTGGCGGTGCTCGAGGGCGATATCCCCAGTCCGGTCAACCCGCCGAAGGGCTGCAAGTTCCACACGCGCTGCAAGTACTGCACCGAGATCTGCACCCACGTCGTCCCTGACTGGGAGGAGGTCACGCCGAACCACTTTGTAGCCTGCCACCACAAGCTGCACACCAATGAGTGAGCGCAAGACGGGCAGTGGGGAGCGTCAGGATGCCGAGCAGCCTGAGGCCGTCGAGCAGAACGAGCCGCAGGGAAGAACACTGAAGTTTCCGGAGCTGCCGGAGCGGCGCAGTCTGATGGGCGGCGTGATGTTCCGCAAAAAGCTCGCCCGGGCCCGCGCATTCCAGAAGGAGCGCAGCGGTGAGTCCGAGGAAGCGCCGGAGGAAGGCATCCCGCTGGAAAAGCACGATATCTCCACGATGATCTTCAGCGCCCTGTTTACGATCGTTCCGATCTGTCTGGGCATTCTGCTGCTGATGGGCTTCCTGCTCCTACTGATCTTCCGCGCCCTCTGATCCAAAATCCAACAAACCGCTGCAAAATGTGCTCCATTTTGCAGCGGTTTTTTGCGCATTTGCGGCCGTTTGCAGGTTGACACACGGCTGGAATTACGCTTTAATAATGTATGAAAGCACAGAAATGAGGAAACAGACTGCAGCCTGGCAGAAAAAGATCCGGAAGGACATTTTTCAACAAGCTGAAATACCCTAGAAAGAGAGGGAAACCATGAAACAACAGACCCGTTTTTATGTCAGCCGGAAAAACCCGCTGACCTGGATCGCCGCGGCCCTGTCGCTGGCTTCCATCGTTCTGCAGATCCTCGCGCTCTGCCTCGGCGAGGGAGCCGTGATCAGCACCGTGAACATCTGGTTCCAGAAGGTCCTGCCGATGGCGGTGAGCCTCGGCTTTGCGCTCCAGCTCGTGCTGGAAGGGGAGACGCGGTTCTATCGCACGTCGAAGCCCATTTTCTGGGCCTGCGTCTACTTCGGACAGGCGGCGCTCGACCTGCACCTGCACGGCGGCTATGCCCTGTTCGGCTATATGCGCTATGTCGTGATGTGCTGGATCCTGTACCTGCTGCTCTACCTGATCTATCGCCTGACCATCACCGGCAAGATCCCGGTGTCCTATCCGCTGCTGTTCACGCTGCTGGTCCCGCTGGCCATCCTCATCTATGATCTGGCGATGGCCGGCTGCACGATCCCCGTGTGGTACCGCCTTGTCAAGATCTCCAACATCGCCATGGCCGGCAGCGCCGTCGTCGCCGTGCTCGCAATGCGGCCGTTCACGGACGGGGCTTACCACCCGACGTGGGGCGACCGCAAGGACGGCCGTCTCATCCGCACGCTCAGCCCGATGAACATCGTCGCGGGCTACATCATGCCCACGCGCAACGATGCCTGCAACTCCATCCAGACAACGTTCGAAATTTCGAAGGTCGAGCGCTACATCCGCCAGAAGCGCGCGGAGGGCATGGAGTCCTTCGGTCTGACGCATGTGCTGCTTGCGGCCTATGTCCGCTGCATCGCAAAGTACCCCGGCGTGAACCGCTTCTTCTCCGGCCAGCGCGTCTATCAGCGCGATGACGATGTCCAGTTCACCATGACCATCAAGAAAGACATGCGCACGGACGGCGAGGAGACGACCATCAAGCTCCACCTCAAGCCGACGGACACGACGAAGGAGGTCTATGAGAAGCTGAACGCCCTCATCGACGAGGTCAAAAACACCCCCCTTAACAGCTCGTTCGACCATGTCGCGGCTCTGCTGGCCAGTATGCCGCGTCTCCTGCTGAAGTTTGTCGTCTGGTTCCTGAAGACGCTGGACTACTTCGGCCTGCTGCCGGCGTTCCTGACGGACCTCAGCCCCTTCCACGGCACGGTCATCTTCACGTCCATGGGCTCGCTTGGCATCCCGCCCATCGTCCACCACCTGTATAACTTCGGCAACCTTCCTGTCTTCGTCGCCTTTGGCCGTAAGTACCGCAAGGTCGAGCTCGACCTGCAGGGCAAGCCCGTCACGCGCCGCTATGTCGACTTCGTCATGAATACGGACGAGCGCATCGTCGACGGCTTCTATTACGCGACGGTCATGAAGTACTTCGAAAAGCTCCTGCGCGAGCCGGAGCAGCTCGATCTTCCGCCCGAGGAAGTCCTGCGCGATATTCCCTGAACCCAAATATCCAAAGCTCCTGCGTGTGCACTGCATGCGCAGGAGCTTTTTGCGTCTCCGTGTCGCGGACAGCTGTCTGCCTGTGGCTGAAATGAGAGACGAAATGTAATACTGATTCCTGATTAAAACATTTAATCAGGAATCCCGTGTGCTACGCACACTCGCATCGTGCTGACGCACGCTGCGCCGTCTCATGCAGAATCTGACGCGCCCTCGGCGCTATAAAAAGCTTTTAAAGCTTTTTATCAGATTCTAGTATAAAGCGAATATACGCAGAAGTGTAAGAATATTTGTGAGAGAAAATAGAGCGATCAGCACACCAGAAGGGAACGAATTGTGATTAGCTGGCAAATAAGGACATTTAATATGGATATTCCACGACAGAAAAACAGAAAGTCAGGCAAATTTTTCCTTGCATTTCCATACAGCCTGTGGCATAATTAGAGTCGCAGTTCATTACGCGTTAGCGGAGCAAAGCGCTAACGAGCAAAAAGGAAAGGATGGGATATGCAATGCGCAAAAAACTGACTGCGCTGCTGCTGGCCTGCCTGCTGCTGGTTTGCCTGGTCCTGCCGGTGTCCGCTGCGGACGCTCCGGCGCTCTTCGGCACGGCCAATGCAGCGGACGGCACGGTCACAGTCACACTCAGTCTTCGCGGCGGCAGCGCCGTGCGCAGCGGAGCCTTCACGCTCAGCTACGACAGCTCGCTGACGCTCAGCAAGACCGAAAAGGGTCTGCCGCTTGCAGTGGCAAACACAAAGGAGAAGGGAAAGGTCGTCTGCAATTGGGTCGGCGGCGCAGCCGAGGCCGATCAGGCCGTGCTGACGCTGACGTTCACGAACGCAGCGACGAAGAGCTATACCTTCAAGGTGTCCGGCGCCAAGGTGACGGACAAGAACTATGAGACGACGAAGATCGCTGACTTCCCGATCGGGATCTATGTGGCCTGCAACGGTAAGAACTGCCCGTCCAAGAGCTACAAGGACGTCGATCAGACGCAGTGGTATCACAATGCTGTGGACTATGTCCTCGGCAATGACCTGATGAAGGGCACGGGCAAGACGACGTTCTCCCCGGATGCCACTCTGACGCGCGGCATGGTCGTCACGGTCCTCGGCCGCGCCGCCGGTGTGAAGACGGCCGATTATGCCGGAACGAGCTTCTCCGATGTCAAGGCCGGCAGCTGGTATGCGCCCTATGTGCAGTGGGCCAGCAAGCAGGGCCTCGTCAAGGGCTATGAAGACGGCACGTTTAAGCCGGAGCAGAATGTGACCCGCGAGGAGATGGTCACCATGCTGTTCCGCTGCTGGAAGAGCGAGGGCAACACCTGGAAGACGGATGTCACCGCGCTCAATGCATACAAGGATTCCGCAAAGGTCTCGAGCTGGGCGCTTCCCGCCATGCGCTGGGCTGCTGCTAACGGCGTCGTCAACGGCGTCGGCGACGGTATGCTGGAGCCGCAGGGCCAGGCAACGCGCGCACAGTTTGCGAAGATCATCATGGTCTACCTTGAGAATCTCGCATGAAAGGAGCGCAGGATAGAAGAATGAAGCACTGGAATCTGAAACGGGTCCTTTCGCTGCTGCTGGTCGTGTGCATGGTCACCGGCCTGCTGTCCGGCGTCTCCGCCATGGCGGAGGATCAGACCGCGAATTATCATGAGATCTCCACCGACGGCCTGAAGCTTGCAACGGAAGACAATGCCGCTGCGGACGAGACCGAAACGGAAGAGGCTCCCTATGCCGACACCGATGTCGTGCGTGTGTTCGTCGTGCTGGAGGACAAGCCCGTCCTGCAGCAGGGCTACGCTACCCGCGGCATCGCCGGCAATGCTGCCGCCATGGCAGCCTCCAAGGCGCTCGAAGCCAAGCAGGCAGCGCTGGCCGCAGAGATCTCTGCGAACGTGCTGTCCGGCGAGACGCTGAACGTTCACTGGAACCTGACGCTGGCCGCCAACGCCATGTCCGTCGACCTGCCCTATGGCAAGATGGACGAGGTCGAAGCGCTGAAGGGCGTTAAGAGCGTCATGCTCGTTCCGCAGTACAGCATCGATCCGCGCGAGCAGGCCGATCTCAACACCATTTCCTCCGGCAATATGATCGGCAGCTACAACGCCTGGCTCGAGGGCTATACCGGTGCGGGCAGCCGCATCGCCATTGTCGATACCGGCCTGGATTCAGACCATCCGTCGTTCAACAGCGCTGCGTTCGATTACAGCCTGATGGTTACCTCGACGAAGAACGGCAAGCAGATCGCGGATTATGATCTGCTGACCGCCGCGAAGATCAACGAGGTCCTGCCGCAGCTGCATGCCGCAGAGCGCTATGAGGGCCTGACCGGCAATGCTCTGTATGTCAGCAGCAAGATCGCCTTCGGCTTCAACTATATTGACGCCACTCTCGACATCACGCATGACAACGATCAGCAGGGCGACCACGGCACGCACGTTGCCGGTATTGCCACGGCCAACCGCTATGTGGAAAATGCGGACGGCACCTACACCTACGCTGACAACGGCGTCGTCGGCGTTGCGCCCGATGCGCAGGTCGTCGTTATGAAGGTGTTCGGCAAGAACGGCGGCGCCTATGCCGATGACTACATCGCCGCCATCGAGGATGCCATCGTTCTGGACTGCGACAGCGTCAACCTGTCCCTTGGCTCCGCGGCGGTCGGCTTCACGACCCCCGGCGAGGCGTACTTCGACAATGTCATGGATTCTCTGGACGAGACGGATACCGTCGTTTGCATGTCTGCCGGTAACTCCGGAAACTGGGCAGAGGACTCCGTCAACGGCCTGCTGTTTGCCGAGGATTCCAACACCGGCCGCGTCGGCTCCCCCGGCGCCTATGAGAATTCTCTGGCCGTCGCCAGTGCCGACAACATTGCCAACACCGCAGAGTATTTTACGGTCAACGGTGCGAACTACACCTACGCCGACGGCGCGGGCAAGACGTTCACCGGCGGCGCGACCTGCAAGAGCGCAGCCTTTACGACGCTCGACAAGTCCGAGGACAAGAGCGGCACGGAGTATGACTTCGTGTTCATCGGCGATCCGACCGACCCGGACGACACCGCAAAGTACGGCGGCGAGAAGTCCGACTTTGCGAACACGGCCGGTAAGATCGTCCTTGTCTCCCGCGGCAACGGCGTTGCCTTCACCGATAAGCAGATCAATGCGGATGCCGCGAAGGCTGCCGCCATTATCGTCTATAACAATGTTGACGGCTTCGATGCCATCTATGCGGCCTGCACGAAGAAGCTTCCGTTCATCACGATCCGTCTGGACCAGATGAAGGCGATCCTCGCCTCGGCCACGCAGGACGAAAACGGCGTCTGGGGCGGCAAGCTGACCGTCCACGGCAGCGGCGTCTACACCGACATGAACGCCACCGGCGGCGTTATCACCATGAGCTCCTTCAGCTCCTGGGGCGTACCCGGCGATCTGTCTCTGAAGCCCGAGATCACCGCCCCCGGCGGCAACATCTATTCCACGCGCACGGACGGCACCTACGGTCTGATGAGCGGCACGTCCATGGCGTCTCCGTCTGCAGCCGGTCAGGCAGCCGTTGTCGCGCAGTACATCCGTGAGAACGGCCTTGCGGAAAAGGCCGGCCTGACGGTCCGCGCTCTGGCGCAGAGCCTGATGATGGGCACGGCCGTTCCCATCATGGACCCGGATTCCGACGTGGAGTACTCCCCGAGAAGACAGGGCTCCGGCCTTGGCAACGTGGAGAACGCCGTGAACAGCCCCGCCTATGTGACCATTGACGGCAATGACGACGGCAAGGTCAAGGTGGAGTTCGGCGACGATCCCGCCCGCACCGGTACCTACAGCTTCTCGTTCCATGTCAACAACCTGACGGACAAGTCCGTCTCCTACAGGCTCAGCGCCAGTGTGCTTGCGCCGGAAACAGTCACGGATGAAGAGTCCGGCACGAAGTTCATCGCCATGAACGATGTTGCAGTCGGCGCAAATGCGGTCTTCACGACCGATGCGGCGGGCTACGACCTCAACGGAGACGGCAAGCTCGACGACGGCGACGTCATGGCGATCCTGAACCATGCCGCCGGACTGGAGCTGCTTGCAGACGCATCTCTGGCCGACCTGAACGGCGACGGCACTGCCGACGAAGTCGACGCGCAGATCCTCAACGACATTCTCGAGGGCGGCTCCTATGAGGGCAAGACGCTTGAGAGCCTGCAGAGCAACGACGTCGTGACCGTCCCGGCCAACGGCAGTGTGCAGGTCAAGGCAACCCTGAGCCTGAACGAGGAAGGCAAGCAGTATATGGAGGAGAACTTCTCCAATGGCAACTACCTCGAGGGTTATGTCTACCTGAATGCCGAGACCGATGCCGAGGGCAAGCTTGGCGTCAGCCAGTCCATCCCGTTCCTGGCCTTCTGGGGCAACTGGACGGATTCCTCCATGTTCGATACCAGCGTCTATGCCGAGGATCGCTTCAACGAGATGCCGCACAAGTACCTGAATATCGCGCGGGAGAACTACTACAATGTGAAGAAGGCGGGCAGCGGCAATACCTTCAACCTCGGTGTGAACCTCTACGCCAACGATGATGCGTTTATTGCTGACCGCACGGCTGTCCGCGCGGGCGATACGCTCATGACCATAAACTACAACCTGATCCGCAATGCGCAGGACGTCAGCTACGTCATCCGCAATGCAGAGACCGGCGAGGTTTATTTCAGCAAGGACTACGGCAAGCAGTCCGGCGCCTTCTACTATACGAACGGCGGCTACTGGTCCAACACCGTTACGACGAAGGGCATCAGCTGGAGGTTTACGGACAACGAGGGCAATGCGCTCCCGAACAACACGAAGCTCGAGCTCGTCCTGACTGCCGTACCGGAGTACTACACCGCCGACGAGAACGGCAATTATACCGGCCTCGGCAAGGGTGCAGCGTGGGAGACGCTCGTTACCGTCGATAACGAGGCACCGGCCGTCACCCAGATGTTCTTCTCCAGCGATCCTGCGGGCCGCAAGCTCATCAACATCGCGGCGCAGGATAACCAGTACATCTCTGCCATCCAGTTCCTCACGACGGACGGCAAGCTTATCGGAACGCTCTCTCCGAACCAGCAGACGGCAAACGAGGCACTGAGCCTTTCGGTCAACGCTGCTTCCATGAAGCAGGACAAGGTCGTTGTTGCGGTCGTGGACTATGCGGGCAACGCAAGAGCCTATGAGCTCGAGCTTGGCCTCGGCGGCGACGACGGCGACGAAGAGCCCGCAGTGGAGCTCAATGGCTTCTTCGCCTTCAACTCGACGAACAACACCTGGGCGCGCTTTGAGCCGGATACGGCCAAGACCCCGGAGACTGCAGCAGAGACCGATGTCCAGTTCGCTTCTGCGGAGTATGTCAACGGCTACACCGTAGCCTGCACGACGGATGGCTATCTGTACGTTATGCAGCACGGCAAGTTCGAGCCGACGCCCGTGTGTTACCTGAACGCCATTCTGATCGACATGGCTTATAACAAGGCCGACGGCAAGCTGTACGCCATGGCGGTTCTCAATGACGAGAACGGCGAGCCGCAGTATGGCAAGCTCGTCACCGTCGACATGTTCACTGGCGAGCTGACTGAGGTCGGCTCGATCACGAGCGACATGATGCCCTCGTCCCGCGACGGCGAGGTGCCGCAGGTGCTGGCCATCAGCGACGACGGTACGTTCTATGTCATCAACGCCTCCACGCGCAACACCTACCTCTACAGCTTCCGTCTGACTGAGGACGGCAAGATCGGCGAGCTGACGAATATCGGCAAGACCGGCTTCAAGGCAAACTATCTGCAGTCCATGGCCTTTGACCACTCCACTGGCGAGCTCTACTGGGCACAGTTCGTGCGAGCCTCCAGCTGGGCACGTCCGACCTACAAGCTCGTGAAGCTTGACCTCACGACCGGTGCCGGCACGGCACTCTCCGATCTGCCCGGCGAAATGACCGGCCTGTATATCGTTCGCGGCCAGGGCGGCTCCACCGGCAAGACCGACAAGCCTGAGAAGGTCCAGCTCACCACGACGAGCGCCACGCTCTACAGCGGCAACAAGACCGCCCTCGAGGCCTTCGTGACCCCGTGGAACCTGACCGACCGCTCCATCGTCTGGTCCTCCTCCGATGAGAAGATCGCCACCGTCAATGCAAACGGCGTTGTCACCGCAGTCAGCGAGGGCACGGCAGTCATCACCGCCGCCTCTAAGCTCGACGGCACCGTCAAGGCCGAGTGCACCATCACGGTCATGCAGAACAACACGACGCTGACCGGCATCGTTCACAATGCAGACGGCCAGAGCTTTGTTGCCGACATCGATGTCGACTCTGCAAACTACAAGTACCTCACCGGTGCACTGGAGCAGGATTACTATTCCGTCGTTCAGACGGGCGATATGCTGCTGGCCTCCGGCGACGGCAACCTTTACAGCCTTGATGCCGAAAACGGCTACGCAGCCAAGGAGCTGTGCTACACCGGCGACCTGTTTATGTCCGATATGGCCTACAGCCCGAACCTTGACCTCACGCTCGGCACCTATGGTTACTACCTGATGCTCGTCGATCCGACCACCGAGAACGGCTACCGCGGCCTATGGAATCTGCAGGGTGCTTTCACTGCCATTGCGGGCATTGCCTATGCGGGCCATGACAGCACCTACAACTACTTCTATATGCTGTCTGCCTCCGGCACGATCCACCTCATCGGCATCGCTCCGAGCGGTGACGGCTACACGCTGAGCCTCCTGCACACCATCGTAACGGACAAGTCCCTTGCTATTACGGGCCAGCATATGTATCAGTCCCTGTACTATGATATGGAGACCGGCTGGATCTACTGGGCACGCTTCAACGGCGAGGACTCCTCCAGCATCATCGCGATCAACGAGGAGACCGAGGAGGTCGTCCTCCGCGGCACGTTCGACGAGGCTGCATGGCCCGTTGTCGGACTGTTCGCTTCCAAGAGCGGCGCGATGGATCTCGACCGCACCGGCGATTTCAACTTCAGCGAGACCTGCACGCTGGCCCAGACCGAGCTGAGCAGTCAGGACGCCGTGGCGCTCCCCGCCGGGAGCCTCCCCACGCTGGAGCATTAAGCTCAGAATAGGAGGAAACCATGAATCAACTGATGAAACGGGTGCTGTCCGTCCTGCTGGTCGTGTGCCTCCTGTGTTCCGCGCTCCCCTCTGCCTTCGCGGCAGAGGGCGGCGGGTTCACGGACGTCTCGAAGGACCACTGGGCGTATGACGCCATCACGGAAGCCGTTGCCGCCGGTTACTTCAAGGGCGTGAGCGACACGGCGTTTGATCCCGAGGGCACGCTGACCCGTGCCATGCTTGTGACCGTTCTGGCGCGCGCCGCCGGTGCGGAAACGGACGACAATGCCTCCACCGGCTTCTCCGATGTGGCAGCGGGCACCTGGTACACGGGCGCTGTCGCATGGGCCGCCGAGAACGGCGTTGTGACCGGCGACGGCGACGGCACGTTTGCCCCGGACCGCGCGGCCACCCGGCAGGAGACTGCCACAATCTTCCTGCGGCTGCTGAAGCTGCTGAACAAGACCCTCCCCGAGATCGAGGAGGAAAAGACCTTTACCGACGCAGCCGACATCGCCGCCTGGGCGGAAGAGGCTGTGGAGACCATGCAGACCGCAGGCGTTCTGACCGGCTATCCGGACGGCAGCTTCCTGCCGCAGAACCCTCTGACCCGCGCTGAGGCCGCTACGCTCCTGTGCCGCTTCCTGAAGGCTGCGGAGGATAAGCCCGAGCCCACGGAGCCGACGGAGACCGAACCGACGGAGCCAGAGCCCACGGAGCCCGAGCCCACCGAACCCGAGCCCACCGAGCCGAAGGAGCCGATCCACGTCACCTTCGTCTCCGAGCACAGCGCGGCCTATGTCGAAGGCAAGGCCGTCACGGAGCTGACGCTCCCGGAGAATGTGAACTTTGTCGAGTTTATCGCCCGCGCTGACGAAGGCTATGAGGTCTATGACGTCTCCGCAACGAGCGGCCGTCTGGCGAGCCACGGCAGCAACTACATCCTGGCCGGGCTGACCGAGGACGTCACCGTCACACTGTCTGACGGCCTGATCCAGCATACCGTCACGTTCAATGCCGTCAACGGCACGACGCCGGTGCAGGTCAAGGTCCAGCACGGCGGCACGGTCGCAAAGCCCGCCGATCCCGTCAAGACTGACGATACCTTCCTCGGCTGGCACACCGCCAGCGGCGCGGAATGGGATTTCGCGACTCCGGTCACGAACAACATGACGCTCTTTGCCTATTGGCTCAACGACACCTATGTCGGCGCGACGGTCTATCTGGACGGTGTCAAGGGCAGCGACTCCAACGACGGCCTGTCGGAGGAGACCCCGGTCCGCACGTTTGCTGCGGCTGCGGCTCTCATCTCTCCGAAGGTCACCGACGGTGTCATCTGGGTCACGCATACCGTGACCGTGCTCGATGAGCAGACGTGGGACCTCAAGGGCCGCGACTGCATCGTCAAGCGCGCTCCGTCCTGCACGGGCAACATGATCGCCGTGGACGGCGGCAGCCTGACGCTGTCGAACATCACGATCGACGGCAATGCCGAGGTCTTCTCCGGACTGTCCGCTTCCGCTCCCGCGAGCAACACCATCTATCTGCTGAACTATGCGACGATGACGATGAACAACGCCGTTGTCACGAATTGCTTCGGCGCACAGGGCGGTGCATTCTATGTGGAAGACTCCACCCTGGTCCTGAACAGCGGCAAGATCTCGAACAACACGTCCAAGTTCACCGGCGGCGCAATCTACCTCAAGTCCAACACGAAGGACGATAAGACCGTCTTTACAATGAATGGCGGCGAGCTGTCCCATAACGTGGGCGGCTCCGTTGCGGGCGTCATCAACGTTATGGGCAGCCATCCTGTGGAAGTGAACCTGCTCGGCGGCGCGTTTGTGAACAACTCCATGTCGACGACGGGCGCGAACCTCGCCTGCATCTCTGCCACGAATGACGGCTCCACCGTCGTGCTCGGCGGTGTGAAGTTTGCCGGCAACACGAACAAGAACGGCGAGACGATCAACGCGCTGACCCTTTCAACCCACAACGTTACCCTCATTCCGACGGAGGATACCGATTTCCAGGACCCGATCTACATCAACAACGCCTATGGGTCCTCCAAGGACGTCGCGATTCGCGTGCCGGAGGGCCTGACCAAGCTGAAGGGCAAGCTCCCCATCCTGCTGGCCAAGGAATTCGTCGGCGCAGCCACCATCTCCGGCGGAACGGGCGAGGGCGCTTATGCCCTGCAGCCGAGCGATATGGAGAAGGTACATGTTGTCAACGGCATCGACGGCGCTTATTACCTCGAGGTCAATGAGAACAACACGGCGGTCTTTGCCGAGGTCAAGACGAACGACATCGTCGTCTACCTCAGCGGCAACGGCAATGACACGAACGACGGCCTGACCGTTAAGACGCCGGTCAAGACGTTCGAGAAGGCCAAGGAGATCCTGAAGGCCCGTGTCGATGCCATGGAGACCATCCCCGATGATGCGAACTTTGTCATTTCGCTGGTCTACCGCATTCAGATCAAGGAAGACTGCTCGCTGAACTTCAACGAATTCGGCGAGAATGCCAAGCGCTGTATGGTCCGCCGTGATGCTACGAACACCTCCGGCTATATGTTTGACATCAAGGAAGCGAACGTCACCATCGAGAACTTCCGCGTGGACGGCAACAGCAAGTATCTGAAGAGCGGTGTCAATGCCTCCTTCAGTATCGGCTCCGGCGCACAGGTCACTGTGAACGACGGCTTTGAGATCGCCAACATGATCTTCGGCGCAGGCGGCGGAGTGTTCAATCTCGGCGCAAGCAAGACGGAGACCCTGCTGACCATCAACGGCGGCTGGTTCCATGACCTGACCGGCTACAACGGCCTGATCGTCTATGGAAACTGCATGTCCCTGAGCACCTATGTGCCTGCGCGCTGCGTTGTGAACGACTGCCTTGTTGAAAATGTCACCGGTTCCTATGGCCTGCTGCATGCCATGAAGTTCGTGACCATCGAGATCAATGGCGGCAGGTTCCGCAATATCACGATGAAGAACGACATCGGCTATCTCGCGGCTGTCAACGGCGACGCCACGGCGAGCATCGTCCTGAATCCCACGCCCGCAGGCCAGACCGCGGAGCTGAACGGCGATATCTACCTGCTCAACTCCAAGAGCGATGAAGACGGCAACCTCAGCAAGACCTCTGACGGCTATGTGACCATCGGCGGCGCGCTCGACCACGACGTTGTGATCACCGGTAACCTCATGATGTGGGGCACGGTGGTCGCCGCCGGAACGGACGACTACAAGCTGACGCAGGCTGATCTGGCCCACATCAGCACGGACACCGGCGATGCCCTTGTCCTGAAGGAAAAGACGAACACCATCGAGATCGCTAGGACCCGCTGATGCCCCGTCCATAAGAAAATGGCTGCCCGGCGCGAAAGCGCCGGGCAGTTTTTCGTGACCGGGATAGCGCCTTGTAGGGGCGAGGCACTTGCAGCCCGTACAAACCGCCGTCAAAATGGTTAACGCCTCCGAATTGTCATTGCGAGGCCCCGAAGGGGCCGTGGCAATCTCGCAGTACACGGACGGATAACGGGAGAACCGTCGGCGAAATCGCAGCTGCCTGCCCGAGATTGCCGCGGGATCAACGCCGGTGTATTTTGTCAGTCTCCATGGCGTTCAGGGAACGCCGCTGCAGACACAATTGTTGCACGCTGTTTTAATGACGGCCTGTACGAACTGTAAGTGCCTTCCCGAGATTGCCACGTCGCTTCGCTCCTCGCAATGACAAATCGGGAGCGTTTGCTTTTTTCATGTTCCCTGTACCGATCGGCAGGTGCCTCACGGGACGTCGAGGACGCCGCTCCCCTACAATGCCTCAGCACACATAAAGCGGCACATCCGGTTCGGGATGCGCCGCATGGGAGACGATATTCAGGAAAGGTCCTTGCCGAGGTCGCAGGTATACAGCCAGCGGATGGCATCACCGTCCTGCACGGTACAGTCCGATGCGCCGTAATTCGGGAAAACGCCGTTCACGGCAAACATCCAGCCGGAACGCGCGCCGCAATCCTTCTCATAGAGGTTGCCGAGCCCCTCAATGTAGGTGGTCTGGTACAGGGGCGAGACGGAATACTCCATCTGGATATTGTAGTCGCTCACCACGCGCTGCAGGACGGAAAACACGGTGTCGCCCTCCTGCAGCTCGACTGTCACGGTGCCGAGGATGATACCGTTCGACGGGACGATGGAACGCTTGGCCTCCGAGAGCTTGTCCCAGTTGTCCAGGACCGTCGTGCAGGAGATGGAGACCGTGCACGAGGGAGCGGCAGGCTCCGTCGCGGGCGGCTCCGTCGGGGCCTCCGTGGCAGGCTGCGTCACGGCGGTCGGGGCTTCTGTGGTCTTTGTGGCCTCCGTAGACGCTTCGGTCGGAGCTTCTGTGGCTTCCGTCGGGGCGGCTGTGGGCTCCTCTGTGGGAGCGGCTGTTTCGGGCGGCTCCGTGACGTCCCCCAGCGTCTCCGTGGCCAGCTGCAGCCCCTCCGTGCCGCCGGTGGGCTGCGTGTCCCCGCCGCCGCCCTGCAGTACAAAGACGAGCGTCAGAACGGCTGTCAGAACGACGCACACCAGCGCGATGAGCTGCCAGCGCTTCCAGGAATGAAACAGCTTCATGGCAGAACCCTCACTGCAGATAGCGCGTCAGCATGGCCGCTGCCTGCGCGCGTGTCGCCGTGCCGCCGGGGGCCAGTCTGCCGTCCATGCCGTTCAGAATGCCGCGCTCCACGGCCCACGCCAGCGCCGTGCTCGCCCAGTCGGAGCACGTCCCGGCATCCGGGAAGGCCGCAAGGCTCTGCGTGCTCCCGGGGCTGCCGGAGGCGCGCCAGAGCATAACGGCGAGCTGCTCGCGCGTGATGCTGTCCATCGGCGCGAAGCGGTTTTCGCCCACGCCCTGCACAATGCCGCTCTGCTGCGCCCACGAAACGGCCGTGGAGTACCACTGCCCGGCCGGGACGTCGGAAAAGCTGCCGCCGTCTGCTGCGGGGCTGCCGGAAGCGCGCCACAGGACCGTGGCGAGCATGGCACGGTTCAGCGTTCCCTCGGGATCGAAGCAGTCGTTGCCGACGCCATTCATGAGGCCCTGCTCCGTCACCGCGCAGACATAGGGCTGCGCCCAGTGGCGGGCCGTGTCGCGGTAGCGGACGCAGGTGTGTGTGCCGTAGGTCGTGTCCGTCATGGTGTACAGGGCGGGCTGGCCTGCGAGGAAGCGCTCATAGGCCGCGAGGGCGTAGCCCGCCTGCTCCGTGGCCATATAGTTTGCCGTGCGGTTCGTGTGGCCGAAGGCAAGGCCGGTTTCCGTCTGCACGCGGAAGCTCATCAGTGCGCTGACGAGCCACGCGCCGTTCGCACGGACAAAGCGGCTGTCCTTCGCCGGGTCGATGCCGAGGGCACACAGCGCCACTAGGACCTGCGAGATCGATTCCGAGGACGAGGCGCCCCACGCGTCAAAGCTGCCGTCGTCCTTCTGCATGCCGCTGAGCACGTTCAGGGCGCGGTCAATGGCCGCAGAGACGTTTGCCTGCGTGCGGTAGGGCGCGAGGGCCTGCAGCACCATGGCGGTCTGGTCGGGGTCGGCCGCCTTGCCGGAATAGTCCCAGCCGCCGCCCGGCAGCTCCTGCGCCAGCAGGTAGGCCACGAGGCGCGCGCGGGAGTTCGAGCCGGAGGCAGCAAAGCCGTAGGACACGGAGTCCATGGCGATGAGGGCAAAGGCCGCACCGTTCACGCCCTGCCAGACGGTCTGGTCGTAGTTAGCAAGCGGGGCCGTCAGGTCATAGCCCGCAAAGTCGCGGGCGTTCTCGCCGCAGGCCGTCAGGGCGAGGATCGTGCGGGAATACTGCGTGTAATAGGATTTGTCCAGTACGCCGCCGCAGGCGCGGAGCTTTTCCGCCAGAGAAGCGAGATAGTCCTGCCGCATGGCGTCCGTCAGATTGCCGCTGCGGGCCAGCTGCAGGATGGACCAATCGCTGTAGGTCCCGGCGGCCTGCATCGCAGCGGTGCAGTAGGCGGAGACGCCGTCCACGGCCTCGGCGACCGTCATGGGAAGGGCCGTGGGCTCCGCCGCCGCAGCGGGGAGCACCAGGCAGGCCAGCATGGCCAGAAGAACCAGCCCGGAGATCAGTTTTTTCATCATGGCTTTTTCCTCCAAGATCCAGAATTTACGCGCCGAGCCAGACCCACAGGATCTTGGCAATCTGGGCGCGGGTCGCGCCGTCGCGCGGACGGAGCCACAGCGTGCCGTCCGAGGCGGGGTCGCCCGAGATCAGGCCGCGGCTGACGGCCCACTGCATGGCCTCAACGGCATAGCCGGAGACCGCGTCCGCATCCGGGAAGGAGGAGAGCCGGTCTTCCGTAACGGCCTCGCCGTTGTAGCGGTAGAGAATGGCTGCAATCTGCTCGCGGGTGATGGCGTCCTCCGGGGCGAACGTCGCGGCGGACGTGCCCTTGACGACGCCGTTGGCGGCTGCCCAGATGACAGCCTTCGCATACCACGCCTGCGGCGCGACGTCCGCAAACGGATTCGGCAGGCCAGTCACGTCCGGGGAACCGGCGTGGCGGTAGAGAATGGTCACGAGCTGTGCGCGCGTCAGCGTGCCGTTCGGCTCGAATGTCGTGGCGCTCATGCCGTTCATCATGCCCGTTTCCAGCATATAGTCGACCGGCTCATGATACCACTGCGTGACGTCGAGGTCGGAGAAGGCCTCGGACGGACAGACCTTATTCTGCGGCTGCGTTGTATAGCGGGTCGTCTCGCCGTCCTGCCACGAATAGAGTGCATAGAGCGTGACCATGGCGCGGATGGGGGTGTAGGTGTCCGTGTAGACCGTGCTCACCTGCACGGCGTCGGCCACGGGAGCGTCTGTCCAGCCTGCGAAGACATAGTCGTGCGCATCGGCCAGCGGCTTGCCCTCCGGGGCGGTGAGCGCCATCTCCTCGCCGACATAGCCGCGCTGCATCGGCTGGGAAGCCCCCTCCGGCGTGGAGAATACGACGGTCGCGGGGACGCGCTGGCGGAACTCCACCACGAGCGTGCAGTCCCCGCGCACGTCGCTGACGGTGAAGACATTGCCGTCCTGCGCGACGGCGGCTGCGCCCTCGGGCTGAAGCGACCAGCCGGAGACGGCGGCATTCTCCGCGGGCTTTGCCTCGAACGTCAGGTCATTCAGTGGCACGACCGTGCCGAGGGCCGTGTTGGCCGAGACGGCCGTAACGGTGAATTTCGCCTTGCCGAAGAGCTGCCAGTCGGAATGGACCTCCTGCAGGGCATCGACCTTGCCCTTACCGGGGTAGGTATCCAGCGCGGAGGAGACGATGGGGAAGGCGCAGTAGTTCCGGCGTGCGCTTTCGATGGTCAGGTACTCCGAGCAGTAATCCCACTGTCCAATCTCAGTCTTCATCTGCGCAACGGCCTGTGCGACGGTGTCGCCCGCGCGCAGACGGGCAAAGAAGACCTCTTCCCACTTGTAGTCATAGTCGAACGTGACGGCCTGGGAATAGCCGTAGAACACGCCCACGCCCTCGGCGCGCAGCGGGGCGCACAGACCGTCCGTCGCCATGCCGAGGCAGATGGCGCTCCAGATCAGGCTGTCCGGGGCCTTGCGCGTCATGTGGTTCGCAATGCAGGTGCCGTCCACGGCGTAGTATTTTATCGTACCGTAGGAGCCCATGTACTGCGCGTGGTAGGTATTGCCGTCCTTGGCATAGTCCTCCGTCGTCAGGCCGGTGCCGGTCTGCAGCAGGAGGTAGGACGTTGTCGCGCCGGAGACAAGGTCCTCCTCATTCCACGGGTTTTCATAGTCCGTGGAGCCGTGGCTGTCGAAGATGACAAGACCGCTCGACTCGACGGCGGCAGCAACGGCGTCGATCGTGGCGCGCGTCGTCTTCAGGACCTGCGAGCTGCCGCCCGTGGCGGCGGCCAGCTTCTTTACCTCGTTCTGATACTGCTGCGTGAAGCTGGGGTCCAGACCGTAATACGGCTCGATGAGCGTGATATCCGCGCTCGTCGTCGTGGATGTCTGCGGCTCGACTGTCTCTGTCTCAACGCTGCTCCCGGCGGCCTTGCGGGCCAGCTCGCGCAGGCGCGGGCTGTAGGCGCACGTCACGCCCGTCGTCGTTTCAAAGCTGAACTGCGCGCCGCGCCACTGCAGCGTGCCGTCCACATAGAGGTCGGAGGCCGTCACTGCCTTCGCCACGGCCTGCGCCGCCGCGAGCGTCCGGTCCGGACCGTCCTGTGTGGACTGCGTCTGCGCGTCCTGCTCCACGGCGTCCAGCTCGGCCCACAGGGCGTCGATCGGCGCGTAGTCCGCGTCCGTCAGCGTGCGGGCCTTCGGACCGGCTGCAAAGGCGTTTCCGAACAGGGCCGGCAGCAGTGCCAGCACCAGCAGAAGCGCGAAAAATCGTTTCCAGTTCATATGTATCGGTTCCTTTCCGGTGAGTTACTTCTTATTTTACCATAGAGCCCGGCGATTGTCCATGGATTTTCCTCACAGCACCTGCCCGTTTGCCGCGCCCGTAAAGGCCCCGTGCAGGATGGCGGGCGTGCCGCCGACAAACACGGCATCCATGCCCTCGCTCTCCTGCGCGGGCTGCTCCCAGGTGGCGCGCTCGTGCACGGCGGCGAGGTCGAAAACATTGACATCAGCGTCCATCCCGGCGGCGATGCGTCCCTTGCCCTGCAGGCGCAGAGCCTGCGCCGGAAGGGAGGTCATGCGCTGCACGGCCTCCGGCAGCGTCAGGACATGGCGCTCGCGGACGAACGTCTCGAGAATGCGCGTGAATGTCCCGTAGACGCGCGGGTGGGGCAGGCCCTCCGTGGGATAGAGCGAATCGGAGATGACGCTTGCAAACGGCGCGCGCAGAATTCGCTCGATGTCCTCGTCACAGGTGATGAAGTCGATCATCGTCACGTTGCAGGCCTCCTCCGCCAGCACATGGCACAGGCAGTCGACCGGCTCCATGCCGAGAAGCTCTGCGGCCTGCGCCAGCGTTTTTCCCGTGAGCGGCTGGAATTCCGGCCGGTGCAGCGTCGTCAGGCGGATGTTGTCCCAGCCGACCATCTGCGCGATGTTGTCAAAATCGCGGCCGTGGGCGATGCGCTCACGCAGGATATCCCGCTGGGCTGGGTCACGCAGCCGGGCGACTACGGCATCCGTTCCGCCCGCCAGAAAGTCCTGCGGCAGCAGATGCAGAAGCTGCGTCGAGCCTGCGCAGTAGGGATAGACGTCGCACGAGACGTCCAGCCCCTCGTCCCGCGCCTGCTGCAGCAGTGTCAGCGCCTCCGGGATACGGCGGTTCCAGTTGCGCGGCCCCATGGCCTTGAGATGGCTGATGTGCACGGGCGTGTTCAGCAGGCGTGCCGCGCGGAGCATCTCGCGCAGGGCGTCGCAGACCATGTCGCCCTCCTCGCGCATGTGCACGCAGATGGGAATGCCGCTGCCCTGCAGCGGGGCCAATGCCCGGAGCAGACCGTCCGGCGTGTAGAAGCACTCCGGCGCATAGCCGAGGCCGAGCGAGACGCCGAGCGCTCCGTCCGTCAGCGCATGCTCCAGACGGCGGTGCAGCTCCGGCAGGGCCTCATCCGCATCGCCCGGCGCATAGCCGCAGCAGTCCGCACGCACCGTCCCGCCGCCGACGAGCATGCCGACGTGCAGCGGCAGCGGCCGGGCGCGCAGTGCGTCCAGATAGGCCGCCATGGACTCCGTGGGGATGGCCGGGTCGATGTCGCCCGTGATCGCCCCGAGATAGCGCTGCAGCTCCGCCCGGTGCGCCGCACCGAACGGCGCGAGCGACAGGCCGCAGTTTCCGTTGACGATGGAGGTCAGCCCCTGCCGCAGCTCTGCGCGGCCGAAGCCGGGGCGAAAGACGGCGGCATCGCCGTGGCGGTGGATGTCCAGAAAGCCCGGCGTGACATACCGCCCGGTGGCGTCCAGCGTTTTCGCGGCCTCGCCGCAGGACCCGACAGCCGCGATCTTGCCGCCGCGGATGCCGATATCCGCCCGAAACGGCGCGCCGCCGCTCCCGTCGATGACCGTGCCGCCGCGAATGACCCAATCCAGCATGAAAAACGCCTCCTTTTTGCTCCCATCATAGCACACTTCTGCGGAAAATCAACGCGAACGGTTGATTTTTGTCGAGACGTTGGATATAATAAAGAAAATCCATCTTCGGAGGTAACACCCATGGCTGTTAAAATTGAAAAAGATACCATCATCGGCGATGTGCTCGACCTTGCGCCGGAGACCGCGCCCCTGTTCCAGGCTATCGGCATGCATTGCCTGGGCTGCCCGGCCAGCCGCGGCGAGTCCGTGGAGGAAGCCTGCATGGTCCACGGCGTGGATCCCGATGCCTTCCTCGCACAGGTGAACCACTTCATCGAGGCAGTGGAAGCCAATAAGTGATCCAAACCAGCCTGCTGCAGCTCGATGACTGCAGCAGGTCATTTTTTAAGGGAGACTCCCTGACGAACGGAGAATTGTTATGACACAGAAAGAACGAATGCTCGCCGGACAGCTCTACCTTGTGGATGAGGAGCTGGCGGCCGAGATGCGCCATACCGTCGGGGTGCTCCGGCAGTTCAACAGCGAGCCGGAGCCGGAGGCCCGCGCCGCCCTGCTGCGCGGCCTGCTGGGCGGGACGGGACGCACGTTCAGGATCGAGCCGCCCTTCCGCTGCGACTACGGCAGCCATATCTATCTGGGCGAAAATTTCTATGCGAATTATGAGCTCATCGTGCTCGACCAGTGCGATGTCCGCTTCGGCGACAACGTCATGCTCGGGCCGCGCGTGAGCCTGTTCAGCGCGGGACATCCGCTCGATGCGGACATCCGCAATGCCGGGCTGGAGTACGGCAAGCCCATCACCGTCGGCAGCAATGTCTGGATGGGCGGCTGCGTGACCGTGAACGGCGGCGTGACCATCGGTGACAATGTCGTCATCGGCTCCGGCTCCGTCGTGACGCGCGACATTCCGTCCAACGTCATTGCGGCCGGGAATCCCTGCCGCGTGCTGCGCCCCCTGACGGACGCCGACCGCGCTCATTGGCAGCAGGAGGCCGCGCGCTGGCGCGCGGAATGCGGCCGGTGAGGCTGCCGGTCTCCGCGCGGCTGGAATGCTGCGCCGGGCTCGTGCCGCAGGGTGCGCGCGCTGCGGACATCGGCGCGGACCACGGCTATCTCGGCATTTCGCTGCTGCTGAACGGCCGGGCTGAGTTTGTCCACGCCTCGGAGCTGCGCGAGCAGCCGCTCCGCCGCGCCATGGAAAATGCCCTGCGCTTCGGCGTGGCGGACCGCATGCGCTTTTCCCGCGCCGACGGCCTCGATGCCATCGACCCGGACGAGGTCGATACCATCGTCTGCGCCGGGATGGGCGGCGATCTCATCGCGCAGATCCTGGACCGCTGCCGCTGGGTGCGCGACCCGCGCTATACCTTGATCTTACAGCCGCAGTCCTCCGGCAACGACCTGCGCCGCAAGCTGGCCCGGATGGGCTTTGCCATCGAGCAGGAGCGCCTTGTGCGCGACGGCGGCTTTCTCTATCAGGCCATGGCCGCGCGCTTCGGCAGCGCCGCGCCGGTCACGCCGGGGCAGGAGTATGTCTCCGCGGCCCTGCTCCGTTCCGGCGATCCGCTTCTGCCGGACTATTTTGACCGGCTCATCCCGTCGCTGGAGCGCACCGTCGAGGGCCTGCGGCGCGGCAGCGAGCCGGAACGCCTGCAATACTACGAAACTGCGCTGCGGGAGCTGCGCGAAATGAGGGAGCTTTATGACAACGGTTGCTGATATTCTGGATGTGCTCGAGGCCCTTGCGCCTTGCAGCATGAAAATGGACTGGGACAACGTCGGCCTGCTCTGCGGCAGCCGCAAAAAGCAGGTCGAGCAGGTCCTTGTCGCCCTTGACCCGTTCGAGGACGTCTGCGATGAGGCGGTCGAATGGGGCGCGGACGTCATCGTCACACATCACCCGCTCATTTTCCGCCCCGTGGCGAACGTCACGGACGAGACGAGCGTCGGCCGGATCATCGAGCGGCTGTGCTCGGCGGGCATCTGCGCCGTCAACGCGCACACGAACCTCGACTGCGCCCCCGGCGGCGTGAACGACGAGCTGGCCGCCGTGCTGGGCCTGCGCAGCGTCACGGTGCTCAACCCGAGCGGAACGGACGCCCAGGGCCGCCCGTGGGGGCTGCTGCGCGGCGGCGAGACCGACGAGCAGCCGCTGGGGGAATTCCTGCAGACGGTCAAGCGGACCCTCGGCTGCCCCGGCCTGCGCTATGTGGACGGCGGCAAGCCCGTCCGCCGCGTTGCCGTGGGCGGCGGGAGCTGCGCCGACGGGATGCACGAGGCGCTGGAGGCCGGGTGCGATACGTTCGTCACGGCGGACGTGCGCTATAACCAGTTCTGGGATGCGCACGACCTCGGGCTGAATCTTATCGACGCCGGGCATTTCTACACCGAGAACCCCGTGACGCGCGTGCTGGCAGATGCGCTGGCGAAGGCCTTCCCGGATATTTCCGTAAAAATCTCCGAAACCCACACCGACTGCATGAAATATGCTTGATTTTTGGCCTGTGGAATGCTAAAATAATCTAGTTATTTACAGATACCACTCTACGAAGGGAAGAAATATTATGTCTGGACATTCCAAGTGGCATAACATTCAGAAGACGAAGGGCGCGCAGGACGCCAAGCGCGCGGCAGCCTTCACGAAGATCGCGAAGGAAATGTATGTTGCGGTGAAGGAAGGCGGCGGCTCGACCGACCCCAGCTATAACTCCCGTCTGGCCACGGTCATCACGAAGGCCAAGGCGGCAAATATGCCGAACGACAACATCAAGCGCGTGCTCGAAAAGGCCGCGAATGCCGGCTCCGGCGATTCCTACGAATCCATCACCTACGAAGGCTACGGCCCGAGCGGCATCGCCGTGATCGTCGAGACCATGACCGACAGCCGCAACCGCACGGCAGGCAACGTCCGCCACCATTTCGACAAGTACGGCGGCAAGATGGGCGCTGCGGGCTGCGTGTCCTGGAACTTCAGCAAGAAGGGCGTGCTCGTCATCGACAACGAGGACGGCGACTATGAAGAAGACAACGTTATGATGGACGCCATGGACTGCGGCGCGGACGACTTTGAGGCCGAGGGCGACTGCTTCACGATCTACACCGATCCGGACGACTTCAACGCCGTTGCGGACGCGCTGACCAAGAAGGGCTATACCTTCGTCTCCGCGCAGATCGAGATGGTCCCGGGTGAGTATAAGAAGCTCGACAACCCCGATGACATCACAAATATGGAAAAAATGCTCGACATCTTCGAGGACGACGACGACGTCCAGAACGTCTGGCATAACTGGGACCGCGACTGATCCCGGAATCAGCAAAAGCCGCGCGGCGTAAATTTTTTATAACCGGAACCATGAAGAAAAGCATGATATACACCAAAAC
>OGXD01000257.1_pt1 | contig 46462 bp, 74 predicted proteins | sample 1576211 | NCBI WGS metagenome assembly OGXD01 (sample SAMEA3541470, study PRJEB24748) | human gut metagenome | biome: human gut; feature: human-associated habitat; material: faeces | place: China | collected 2012
CGTGCGGCACAAAACGCATTCGATGCACGGCACGATTGCCGAACGTTCGCTGCACCGAAGAATAGACCTGCTCCTGGCGGAGAATCAGTCCGCGGTATATATTATTTTCTGCCATCGTGCCCTGCTCTACTTCATACGTGGAAATATGCTCCGTCGTCATGTAGGAGAAAATGTTAAATATCAGATAGATAAAAATAATAATAAAAATGATCATTCCGATATTGACATTAAACGGCCTGCGATAGCGAACCACTTTTTTATTTTTACTCAAAAAATGCCCCACCTTTTTTCAAATTCAACATTTTTATTCTACCATTTTCAGCCCCGGAAAACAACTTTTTAGCGGCAATAAATTCGGGATTTGTTCCCGGAGTGAACAACAAGTCCGGCAAAGCAGAATAAAACCGGCGCAGCATGTCCATACTATGATAGAAAAAGGAGGCATAGAAAATGAATACAAATTGGTTGGATTATACACTGCTTACGCTGGTGATTATCGGAGCCATTAACTGGGGACTGATCGGATTTTTCCGTTTTGACCTCGTTGCCTTTATTTTTGGCAATATGTCATGGTTCTCCCGGATCATCTATGCGCTTGTCGGACTCGGCGGTCTCTATCTGATCAGCCTGTTCGGGCGCATCCGCTCTGTCGATCAGGCATAAGAAGTCCCTGCCGGCAAAGAAAAAGTGCTGTATCGCTACAGCACTTTTCTTACGGCATTTTACATTTTATAAGGAAATGACAATTTTTGCTTTGGCGCAGTCCGGAAGAGATGCCTCGTTCCTGGAGACGCTTAAAACAAATTTTACGTTGTATTTTTCACTGATGATATCCAGTTTCTGAATTGCATGACAGATCTCGTCATCCGTCTCTACGGAAGCGATCGTAAGAAAGCTGTCCAGATACATTTCTTCCAGATCATGATCCTGTGAAACAATACCACAGATAAATCCGAGGAACTCATCACAATTATCGATCGGATAATCGGTAACATTGATGAGACGAATCTTGTTGCTGAGTTCGTACATATGCTTCTGACTCTTATCAAGGTATACAATGCTTCCGGATGCAGAGGCAACCGCAGCATTTACCTTGGTCAAAAGCTCTTTTGTCTTCCCTTTTCCCTTTTCGCCTGAAATAATCTCTATCATAGTCATTTCCTCCTGCTGATGCTGCTTTCTACACAAAATCCGTTAATATGTATAAAAGCAGTTGATTTTATAAATTGATTATAGTCTATATGCACATAAAATACAACCAATTTTCAAATAAATATATACAATCAGGGATCCACCGTCTAAATGGCGAATCCCTGCAGCATTTCGTTCATTAAAAGATAGAGATTGGACTTACCGTCCGCTTTGAATACGATCGATATGATCGGCTGGCCGGATGGATTATACGAATACAGTACCAGACAGTAGCCCGCCTCGCCCGTGGTTCCGGTCTTGCCGCCCACAATCTGAAATCCGTCCGGTGTGGTTGCATTCCCTGTCAGATACTGATTGGTGTTCTCCCACGTATGGGTCACTGCCTCGCCGGAAGCGTCGGTATAGGTAACATCGTAGGAGGTTGTGCCGATGATGGATACAAAGGTATCGTTTTTGATCGCATTGGAAAAAATCAGATACATATCATAGACACAGGTGTAATGGTTCTCATCCGGAAGGCCGTTCGGATTGACAAAATGGGACCTTGTCGCCCCCATTGCTGCCGCCTCCTGATTCATCAGAGCCGCAAACGAATCGACATCTCCCGATATGTATTCCGCAATGGCAACTGCGGCGTCGTTCCCGCTGCGCAGCATCAGACCGTATAGTAAATCCCGAAGCCGGATCACGTCGCCGGCTTTTAAATTGCAGACGGAAGAATCGGATGCCTGATTGACGGCATTCTCGCTGACCGTCACCATAGCGTCCAGATCATCACAATATTTTAAGGCAATGTACGCCGTCAGAATCTTTGTGGTGCTGGCGGGATAGAGCCGCTCATACAGATTCTTGGCATACACTACGGTATTTGTCTCAAGATTAAACGTGCCTGCGCCCTCTGCCACCTGGGAATCCGTGGAATCCGTTCCGATCGCCACATCTTCCGAAACGCAGAGATCACTCGCAAAATAAGACTTTGCCTCTGCGGAGCCATTCGAGGACAACCCGAAATCCGCTGCGGTTGCATACACGTCATAGGGCTGTTCGATGACAGCTGACGTCTTGCCGCATCCGCTGACGCAGGAAACGGCAATCAGAAGGGACAGACAGATCCATTTATTTATACATTTCACGCCACTCTAAGTCTCCTCTGTCCAGTGATTTGATTAACAACTCGGCCGTTGCCAGATTGGTTGCAAGCGGAATATTGTGGGTATCACAGATGCGCACAACCGTATTGACATCCGGCTCATGGGACTTCGGAGTCAGGGGATCGCGCAGAAAGATCACAAGGTCGATCTCATTGTGTTCGATCTGTGCTCCGAGCTGCTGTACGCCGCCTAAATGTCCAGCCAGATATTTGTGGACGTTTAAGTTGGTGACCTCCTCGATCAGTCTCCCTGTCGTTCCTGTTGCATAAAGTTCGTTTTTACATAAAATTCCACGATAAGCAATGCAGAAATTCTGCATGAGTTTTTTCTTTGAGTCATGTGCAATCAATCCGATGTTCATAATTTAAGTCCCCCCTGTTAATATTTTTTCGGCTGCAGACCTACATTAAGAACAAGCCCTATACCGATATATAATGACCATAGCGACGTAAGCCCATAGCTGACAAACGGGAGCGTAACACCGGTATTCGGCAGTAATCCCGTCGCTACACAGATATTGACGATACTCTGAAATCCAATCAATGCCGCCATGCCGCAGCAGATCAGTCTGCCCGCCGCATCTTTTGCTTTTCTAGCAATAAATATACACTCAATCGTAATGAAAAGCAAGAGAATTATAATGGTGACCGTTCCCACAAAGCCCATTTCTTCCCCCGCTACGGCGAAAATAAAGTCGTTCTGCGGCTCTAGTATAAACTTGCCGTTTTTTACGGAGGTAGGATCGGTATTGCCGAGTCCTTTTCCCCACAAAAGGCCGGAACCGATCGCCATGATAGAGTTCTGCTGCTGGTAGGCAATATCCGGATATTTATCCGGATAAAGCCATCCCATAATACGTCCGAGCTGATAGCTGTGTATAAACGGAAACTTATCCTGAATGATTAACGTCAATACGATAAAAAAGGTCGGAACGCACACGGCCAGCACGCCCACCACGATCTTATAACTGAGCCCAGCGGCAAACAGCATCGCCGCAAAAACGAGCGCCAGAACGATGGTCGTGGAGAGATTGGGCTGCGCCAGAATAAGGGCAAGCGGAATGCCGATCAGCACAAAAGATCCGAACAGCACCCGCGGGGAATTTATTTTTTCCTCGTGCCGCATAAAATAGTAAGCCAGAAAAAGGATCATCAGAATCTTAACCAGTTCAGACGGCTGGAACTGAAATCCGCCGATCTTAAACCAGCGCTGCGCACCCTTGCTCTGCTCTCCTGCCACAATGACAAGCCCCAGAAGACCGACGGCGCCCAGATAGATCAGCCAGGAAAAACGCAGTATAAAATTATAATCAATATAGGATACCAGAAGCATAATGATGATCCCGGATACCATACCGATGATCTGCTTTTTCTGGTCGCCCGGGCTTGCACTTCCCACCAGCGCCACACCGATGGTATTTAAGATCACCACCAGTGCAATCAATATGAACTTGTAATTCTTTAGTTTGTATTGTTTGAACATATGTAATCCTTAAGTATGATTTTAATTTCAACGTTTTCGGGTTCAATATCGACATATCTGGTAACGATTTCGCCAATTTCGTGGCGGATCTGCGCCAGGGTCTCGTCATCCAGCTGTTTCCTGCGGCTGTCGATCATCAGCTTCAGCCGCTCTTTTGCAACACCCTTGCTTCTATGACACATCCTACACCAGCTTTCCGGCATGATTCCGCCAGAAGAATCTGGAGAACATCCCTTTGTGATGAAGATAATCCGGTATTGCGACTTCCATGCCGGCAATCCGGCGTGCAATATTCTGGTAACAGGTGTCGGAAACCGTATGCTTCCCGATCACCGGTTCCCCGTGGTTCTGGCTGATGATAATCTCCTCGTCTTCCAGAACAACACCCAGAAGCTCCGCTTCCAGAAGCTCACAAATATCCGGAATATCGAGCATGTTGCCGTCACGCACCATCTGTCTGCGGTAACCGTTGACCAGCAGATCGATCCGGGGCACCTTTTTCCGGTGCAGAAGCTGGATTACACAGTCCGCATCGTGAATCGCCGCAATCTGCGGCGTTGTGACCACAATAATGCGGTCGGAATCCGCCGTCGCCAGCTTAAAACCGCCGTCAATTCCCGCCGGACTGTCAATCAGAACGTAATCAAATTCTTTTCGTAGGTCCGACAGCAGATTTTTCATTTGTTTTTCATTCAGATTGTTTTTGGAGTCACCGGAGCACGAAGACGGTATGATCCAGAGATTCGGATACCGCTTGTCCCGGATCAGCGCCTGCTTAACGCGGCATCTCCCGGTCAGGACGTCGACCAGATTATAGAGGATCCGGTTTTCCAGTCCCATGACTACATCGAGGTTCCTTAAGCCGATATCGGTGTCTACCAATACCACCTTTTTATCTAACAGTGAAAGTCCCGCACCGACGTTAGCTGTTGTAGTCGTCTTGCCAACGCCGCCTTTTCCTGAGGTAAACGTAATTACTTCACCCATGGAAGACCTCCTGTTTTTATAGTCTTTACGAGAAAGACCTTATATTAATAATACCGTCACAGAGGAAAGCCATTTTCGCCTGTGTGGTCTTATTACGCTTGGAAAAGATGGAATTTTTTGCTTTTTCCATCGGACTGCCGTAAACGCCGGCAATGTTATACTGCTCGGGCAGGAAAGAAAGCGCCGTGATCGTGGCATTGGTATTGCCGCTCATTCCGGCAAAGGCGCTTCCCGAGAGTTCGCCGAGCACCACGATATCCGATTGGGATACCACCACCGCTTCCTGCGGGACATCGCCTATGATGACGATGCTCTCCTCGGTCTCAAGGCGCTCTCCCGGCAGAAGGGAGCCACGGTAAAAGCAGCCGCGGCTCTGTCTTCTCGCCTCTTTCTCTTCGTTTGTCTGCTGCATCTCGCGGCATTTCTGTTCGATCACCGCATCACGGATCTCATCACTGTCTAAAATACACAGAATTTTGACTCTGGTCTGTTCCATGATGGCGTCTACGATCTGGTATTTTTCTTCATCGCTTAATTCTCTGCCCTCAAAAGAGATGGCAAACGATGCGTTCGCGAAAAAGCGCTCCGCCTCCGTAAATTTGTGAAGAATTTCTGTGAGCAGTTCCGGAAACGGCATCGATGCATCCAGCACCAGATTGATTCCGTTTTTACTGCTTTTGATAATGACTGCCTGACTCATTGTCTGCGCCTTTCTCTCTTAATCACTGATCTCGTTGGATGAAGAATTGCCGTTTGCAGCCTGACCGTTTAACAGTTCATCTTCATTCTCGACATTAAAGTAGTAGGCAAATACATTCCGGGCGAGTTTCGCCGCATTGTGAGAGGTATAACCGTATGCGATACGCGTCGCGATCGAGATTTCCGGATCGTCGTAAGGCGCATATCCCACAAATAATGCGTGGTTCGGCCGCTTTAAATTCTGCTGTGCCGTACCGGTTTTTCCGGCTGCCTCGATCGGAAAACCGTCAAACTCTTTTGTATTCTCCACCACCATGCGCATACCGGAATGGATGGCATTCCACTCTTCCGTATCAAGCACGTCGATCTGATTGCGCACCTGCGGCTCAAATGTCTGTAACACATTTCCGTCGGAATCCTCCAGGCGGTTCAACAGTGTATACTGGTAGACGGTTCCCTCATTGGCGACGGCTGTCACATATCTGGCAAGCTGTACCGTGGTGTAGTTGTTATTACTCTGTCCGATAGCGGCCATGACCGGGAATTCATTGGCGATCTGCGGCGCCGCTTCCTCGATCTCGATTCCGGTGCGTTCGTTTAAACCGAAGAGGCTCGCGTATTTCTGAAGCTTTTCAATGCCGAGCGAATCGTTATATGCCGTGGAATAATTGTTCGTGGCAAGCCGGTATCCTACCTCGTAGAAATAGTAGTTACAGGAATCACGAAGCGCTTCGGAGACATTGATCTCCCCGTGGGTTCCGCCGTTGGATGAAAAAATCCAGCATTTTGGATGGTTGCTTACGTTCTCATAGACGCCGAGATCACGGATGCGCTCCCCGATTGTGATGCTGCCCTCCGCCAGACCTGCCGTGGAGGTTACCATCTTGAAGGTAGATCCCGGTGCGGTCTCCTGCTGGGTCGCGTAATTGTACTGCGGGAGTGATTTGTCATCCTGCAGACTGTTAAAGTATTCGGTGTCGACGTTGTTTGCCAGACGGTTGCTGTCATATCCCGGGTAGGTGACAAGCGCTAACACCTCTCCTGTCTTGGTATTCGTGACCACACACGATCCCGAGCACGGGTCCAATGCCAGCTGGGCTGGTGTGATCTCCAGATTCTGTATCTTTTCCTTTAAGAACGATACCGCTGTCACAGAGCCGTTGTTTAACGCTGCAATCTCTTCCTCGTTGTACGGAAGCACGCCCTGGTCGAATAGAATCAGACAGAGCTGTGTCCCGGAAATCTGCCCGCCGGTAATCAGATATTCATAAATGATCTTGGAAAAATCTTTTTCATAGAAAAGCTCTTCCAGAATATAATTACACAGGGCATCATATATTTCCGTGGAATCCGAGTATTTTTCATCCACCGTAAACTGGGTAATGTCAATCCAGTTCTGGGCAATGGCGTGATTCAGATAATCTTTCGGACTGCACTCCCCCTGCTGCCACTGCTGGTAGACCTCATCGGAGGTATCGATGTTGCTGTCGGCAAGAATATTATTTTTGCGGAGTCTCCGGATAATATAGGTGAAATAATCCTGCTCCTCCTCGCTGAGATCCTTAAAATCCGTCGGCGTGCTGCCGGTAAGCTGCTCTCTCAACTGGCTTTTTACCACGTCCTGCCGTGCGGAAAAAATGGCGGATACCGACTGCTCCGCCGTCGATGCGTCGGTACTGTCAAAGTGTGAGAGATCGATGACGTTGTTATTGATTAACGCAAAGTAGACATCTGTGATCGGGATCGGAATATCGGAAGAAGGATTGTCAATATTGGAATACACGATTCCCGCAATCTCCTGCTCCAAAAGATTGTATACCGCAATCTGCAGATCACTGTCCAATGACAGGTACAGGTTATTCCCGGCCTTGGACTCCTTGCGGTCAATCACCTCGATGGCTTTTCCGAGATAGTCGACATACAGCTTTTCGTAGCCTTTTTCACCCTTTAAGTAGGAATCCATATACTGCTCAATGCCGCCCTTGCCGACGACATCATTGGTGGTATAACTGTCATCCGTCTCGGATAATTTGGAGTATTCCTCGGAAGAAATTTTACCGGTGTATCCGAGAATGGAGGCAAAATATTCGCTGTTATTGTACTTGCGGATGGTGTCATCCATCACCTCAACGCCCTGCAGTTCCTGTGCGTGCTCGCTGATGTACGCCACGGATTCTTCGGATACGTTGGTCGCAATCGTAGTTGCGATATATTTCTGGTAGGCATTCTGCGCCATGGCAAAACGCACGATCGTGATCTTGAACGCCATCTCGTCGCTGTAGCTGTCGTCGATGCCGTAACAGTCGTTGCGGAGATAGTCCATAACCTGATCCACGGTCGCCTGGGAGGTGTCGTAGCCAAGCTTTTTGTTCATGCCGAGATCATCGTAGCTGCTCTCGCCGTAAACATCCGCCAGGAAACGTTTTAACGAGGTACCTGTGACATTGAATTCGTAGGTACCCTCTCCGGTGCGGTCAATCTTAAAATCATCGGTGATCGCATCGCCGTTTTTCTCCAGTGCAGTGATAACCTGGGCAATCTCGGCGTTTAATGATTCGTTTTTCTTATCGGTGCTGCTGTAACTGCCGTTGTCCTCGATGGTGATCGAATAAGCCAGCTCATTGTATGCGAGCAGTTCGCCGTTGCGGTCGTAGATATTGCCGCGCGTACTGTTCAAGGTCCGCTCTTTTACGATCTTTAAGGTGTAGTTGTCCTGATATTCCTCGCCCTTTACGATCTGCAGGTAGAACACGCGCCACAAAAGCACACCGAACAGCACCGTCATAAGAACGGCGGCAACGGCAAGTCTCGATTTAAAAAACATGCGGAAAACTTCTTTTATATTCTCAAACAAACTTACTTGCACTCCTTTTTTCCAATGTCTCAAGCCGCTGGTTGACTTTCAGGATAATCACATACAAAAAGATCGTAATCAGCATGGTGTAGACAAGTTCCGGCAACATGATGTTCCACAGATAATATTGAAAATGATAACGATTGCGGAACAAAAACAAGAAAAAGTAGATCAACAGATTGCATCCCAGATCACTGCCGGCAATCAAAAGCATGGGCAGCTTTAAGTCTTCCGGGTAAAACATTTTGCGGAAACAGCCGTTGATGTAGCCGATATACATATAGAGCAGCGCATAAAATCCAAGAATTCCGCTGCCGAAGATATCAAGCAGAAGCCCACAGGCAAAACCGATATACATTCCTTCCTTTTTCCCACGCATAAACCCGAAGGACGACACGACGATAATCAGAAGGTTCGGCGAGATCGATGCGAAAGACAATGCCTGAAACAGCGTGGTCTGAAGCAGGAAACAGATTGCAATGATAATAAACACACTTACTTTTCTTCTCATAATATGAATCCTACTCCCCGGCTGACTGCTTCTTGTCCAGAATGACAAGAACCTCTTCGATATGCTCAAAATCCACTGCCGGCGTGATCGTGCCGGATTTGGTAAGGTTGTTGGAATCCGTCGAAAGACTGCTGATGTAGCCGATTAAGATTCCCTGCTGATATTTATCTGAAATGTAGGACGTGACAACAGGGTCGCCAACCGCCACCTTATTGTCGCTGTCATTCAAATTGGAAAACTCGATGACCATGTTTTCATTCATGTTCTGGAGACTTCCGTTTACGATCAGGTTGTCGGAGGTTGTCGTCACCATACCGCTGACCTGCGCCGTATCGTTGATAATGGAAGTGACTTTGGCATAATTCGGACCGACGTCCGTGACAATGCCGACAAGTCCGCTGCCGGCGATCACATTCATGTCGACTTCAATTCCGTCGTCGGTTCCCTTGTCGATCGTGAAATAGGAAAACCAGTTCCCGCTGCTCTTGCCAATGACATTGGCAGCCACCTTCTCATAGCTCGGGTATTTCTGATCCAGTGCCAGAAGCTCGCGCAGATTCTCAAGCTCATACTGCTCCAGATTGTTGGTATTCAATTCGGAGGTAAGCTCATCCACCTGCTTTTTGAGCGCATCGTTTTCCGCCATGACATCGCTTAAATTTTTAAGATTGTCGGCTTTCTCCGTAATCCATGCGCCGACCGTGTTGATCCCGCGCTGCATGGGAACAAACACATAACCGGCAACCGCGTTGAGCGGACCGCCGGAGATATTGAGCGTAAAGCTGGTAATCATGGCTGCCACGCAGACAACGGTCAGAATCAGCAATATGTACTTGGCAGGCAAAACAATTTTGGGTTTCCGTTTCATAATTTCCTCTATAACAATATCTTATTCTTCATACTGAATGCCAGATGCTTAAACTTGGCATCGGATACGATCTTTAAGAGTCCGCGCACCACACACTCCTCCGGCTCCTCGCAGGTATTGATCTCGATTCCTGTAATATCGCGGAACAGCTGATCCAGATCATGAATCTGGGAGCTTCCTCCCGTGATATAGATGCCGGAATGAATAATGTCTCTTGCAAGCTCAGGCGGCGTCTTCTCCAGGATCATTTTGATGGAATTGCAGATCGTGTTGAGGTTGTCCTTGATCGCCTCATAGACAACAGCTCCCGACATCTCCATCTCAATCGGCAGACCACTCACCACGTCGCGTCCGACAACCACCATGGTCTGGGTGTTGCCCGGGATACCGCTTCCGAGGGTCTCCTTCATGCTCTGCGCGGTCTTCTGTCCGATGACAAGATTGTACTTGCGCTTCACATAAGTGATAATGGATTCGTCGATCTTGTTGCCGCCGGAATGTAACAGATCACTTAAGACCAGCCCGCCCAGCGAGATGACGGAAATCTCTGTGGTATCCGCACCGATGTCCACCACCATAATACCGGTCGGCTCGTTGACGTTTAGACCGAGACCGACGGCATCCGCGATCGGCTTCTCACATAACAGCACGCTCTTTGGCTTTAATTTGCTCTTGTAGAACATGTCGAAAAATGCACGCTTCTCCACGTCCGTAATATCTGTTGGAACAGCAACAATGAATTCCGCTCCGCGCAGCTTGCCCTTGGCGTGGGCCTCCAGATAAGTCTGAAGCATTACCTGAAGATTATTAAAATCCGCAATCACACCTCCCACAACCGGGAATGTCACCTGAATCGTTTCCGGCGCCTTCTCATACATTGCATAAGCGTCATCACCGTAGGCATACATCTCATTCTTATTCACCAGAGCGATGGTGTTCTTCTCGTTCATAATCTTGTTGGACGCCTTACAATAAATCTTCATATTGCAGGTACCAAGGTCAATACCATACACGTTATTCGTCATTGTTCTCTCCCTTTATTGTATTCTTTTGCATTCTCTGTAGCTGTAGTACGTGCGGTCACCGATAATAATGTGATCCACAAGAGGGATGCCAAGAAGCGCTCCGCACTCCGCCACTCTCTTTGTCACTGCATCGTCCTCCGCCGAAGGGGAGGGATCACCGCTGGGATGATTGTGCATCAGCACAATCTGAATCGCACTTTTGTCCAATGCAGCGAGAAAAATCTCGCGCGGTGAGACAAGTGCAGCCGTCGCACTACCGACAGACATCATAACCTTCTCCAGCAGGCGGCATTTGGCGTCAAAGAGAAGCACCATCGTACGCTCTCTGCTCTCATGCCGCATATCCTCCATGTAATAACTTGCAATGGAGCCCGGATCGCCAAGACAGATGCGCTCTTTATAGCGCGTCTTCGCCATCCGTTTGGATAATTCTGCAATGCATTTTAACTGGATCGCCTTCACCTGTCCGATTCCGGGAATCTTCTGCATATCCTGAACAGATAACGTGTAGAGATTCAACAGATCGTGTCCGTCCTGCCGCAGCAATTCCTGCGCCACTTCCACAGAACGCGTCCCGCGCGTCCCTGAACGTATGATGACGGCAATCAGCTCCGCATCGCTTAAGGATTCGACCCCGGATATTAAAAACTTCTCATATGGCTTCTCCGAGTCCGGCAGTTCCTTAACCGTTGTAAAATGATGATTCATAAAGATTTCCCGTCTCTCCCCGGCAATTCCCTATGATGGTTTGTAGAATTTATGTCAACCAATTACGGGACAAAAACTTACATTATATTTTAGCATAACGCATCCAGATTCACAAGTTTTCGTTCCTTAAGTTTTTGTTAAAAAATTAAGATACAATATATCTCTATGTATCATCTTATATCTCGATATTATACTAGAATCATACTGTAAACTCACTTAGCAAAATCATATATTTCCTTATTATTTCTTATGATTTTAAGAAAAATGGTGTAAAAATGGTGTAGAAAAAGGATATAATCAAACATGCATTTTTGTTGCATTTTAAATAATTCTAAGAATATCCTGAATTTTATCAGCCTCCGCATGTATTCTATCAAAGTCAACATGATTATAGATATTCATGGTTACAGATATATCAGAATGCCCCATGATTTCTTGAAGAACCTTAATATCAATACCATTTTCTGCCATTCTCGTACACCCCGTATGGCGCAAAACATGCGCTGTTATATGGGGAAGTAAGTCGGGTTCCCGATCATCTGCCGCAGCTTTTAGCAACTCATTTTTATTATATGCGTCCACTATAAATTTTAGAATCTCATTAACTTCTTTTCTTTTATACGGTGTGCCATTTCTTGTCACGAATACAAAATTGCTATATCCATCAACAGAAAAAGGGTTTGAAGTCATGCTCGTTTGCAATTTTTTATATTCGCGTAATTGATCAGCCAAAGGAGCTATTAAAGGGATGATTCTGACGCCAGCGTTTGTTTTGGGAGAACTTATAAACAATTTATATTCTCCATCAATTTTTTGATATAAAAGCTGATGGTCAATTTTTACCTCTTTTTTCTCAAAATCTATATCGTCCCATGTAATTCCTATGGTTTCGCTAACTCTTGCACTTGTGCCAAGCATAAATAAAAGCATTAAGTAATGCTTTTTATAAACATTGCTGTTCTTGACAAAATCAAGAAAAATTTCTTGCTGATGTATCGTTAAAGGGACTCTATCTTTTTGGTCATTTTTAGGGGAATAGTCTTTTGCACACCCATGACAAGGATTTTTAAGAATAATATTTTCATCAACAGCTAAATCAAACGCAGGATTCAATATAGCATGCATCAAAGTTATCGTTCCATTTTTTAATTTTTTTGTTTGAGATAAGTATTTATAAAAAAGAAGTATATCGCTCTTTTTGATTTTTCCTATTTCTTTATTCCCCAAAGTGTCCCGTAAATGTTTTTCAAAAAGAGTTTGATATAAGATGATCGTATTAGTCGATAAGTTATTTTTAGTTTCTAAATAGCGTTCTACATAATTGCTCAATTTTGGCCCATTAACTGTCGAAAGCCCATTAATTATTTTTTTTTGGATTTCTTGTTCTTTCTCGCGTAAGGATAAATCATATTTCTTGCCAGATGGAATTTTATCTGACGGAATAAGTCTGCAGCTATATATAGAACTTCTTATGCCATTTTCATTTGTGAATCTATATTGATAAGTACCATCCTTCCTTTCCGATTCGCCTATATATAATTTTCTCCCTTTGCTATCTTTCCTTGTCATAATTTCTCCTTTCTTTTCAAAGAAAAATAGCTTTATCTTTACAATACATAAATTGTATCATTGATAAAGCTATTATTCAATAATTGAAGTAATATAATCACTAAAGTTCCTGCACTGTCTCAAGGTATTCTTCAAATTTCTTCCGTTTGATCAATACCTTTCTCCCTACATGAATTGAAAAATCACAATTTGGAAGAGAAGCTAATGTACTAAGCCGATTTTCGCCGATATTAAAATAAGCGGCAGCCTCTTTGATTGTGAGATTAGCCTTGCACCATACCGGAACATCAATTGCCTTTTCCATAAAAGTCCTCCTTACGCAGTTTTAGCCATTCGCGCCAATTCTATCTGTAAAGATTTCATCTCGTATTTTGCAAGTTGTCTGTCAATTCTCGCAAAATCATTTGGCGTTAAAAAATCTTCGAGCTGGAATCCTAGTAGAATATCTGTTTTGATCGTTGCAAGTTTTCGTGAAAGTTCAGCATCGTCTCTGCCTGCAAGAAGTTTCTTTAGATTTCCCTTGCGCAGTTCCAGCTGATCTTTCCATTCATCTTCAATCGCGACCCCTTTGACATCAATATCAGCATACAAATTGTTAATTGTTTTATAATGCATAATTAACTTCTTTGCACTTAAGTCGCCTATGCCTTTTACTCCCGGGATGTTATCTGATTTATCTCCGGCGAGCGCTTTATACTCAATCACGGATAAAGCGGATGGAAGCCCATACCTTTTACAAGCACTTTCTTCATCTAATTCATCCACATTGTTCGGATGGTCGGTTCCTTCTAGCGCTGGTAAAAGATCTCCGCCTTTTCCAGACTGCATTATCCAAAGCGTTACATTTTTCCTCTGATTTAAAAGCTGTACATAATCAAAATCTTTAGTCATCAGAGTAACATTTATTCCCGGGAGACCTCCAAAACGCGCAGCTAACGATCCTGCAATGTCATCTGCTTCATATTCATTGCTCAAAAATACTTTGAACCCCATATTCGCAAGCATCTTTTCCATTGCGACAAATTGCCGACTAAGAGGTTCTGGCTTTGCCGGCCGCGTAGCCTTATATCCTTCATACAGTCTTTTACGAAATGTTTCGCGCGTTTTATCAAAACAAAATGCAATATATTTTGGGTTCTGATACTGCATAATTTTTAATAAGGTCTGAGTAAATCCATAAATAGCATTCGTGTACTCTCCGGCAGAAGTCTGCAGGATTTCTCCAAAGTGCTTTTCTTTCTCTTCATCGGTCTTTGCAAATTTGATAGATGCAGGCAAATTCCCATAATAGCTGCTCGAAAGAAGTGCCGAGCCGTCAACAATTAAAAAACGATCCATTCCTTAATCCTCCAATCTCTCGATAAAATTTGTTGAACAGCCCGAATCTGTGAAAATCCATTTTGGAAAGCATATGTACACTTCGTCTGCTTTTCCACGGATATTTCCCGGAACATAAACCTTAACTGCTGCATCTGTAATTCGGACAATTCTTGCAACTACTTTTCCACCTTCTGCAATCACTACTTTTTCATGGCAATTTTCTATTGCGTTACGCAAAGAGAAATGCTCTTCTCCGTCAGTATCTCTATCAGCAGAAATATAATAACCGTTAGAGAATAAAAGCATCTTGTCTTTTTGACTTCCCCAGCAGTCATACATAGCTTTAAGATTTAGCCTAATCTTGTCGCCGCGTTGGAAATTTCCTAATTCCTTATTTGTTGAATTCTTCATAAAAATTTCTCCTTTTCTTCTTATTAAAATTAATTTATATTTAATATGTCAGATGAATAGAAAATTTAAAGCAATATAAAAAGACCCAGATTGCTCTGAGCCTTTGCTAAAAACTATCTTATACTACAAAAGTTTCTCCTCGCCATTTTGCCACAGCGATCCGGCAAGCTTTTATTGCAGCATCTTTTGCTCCTGGGCCGCGGAATGATGCCATAAAACCACTAGGATTATAACAAAATGTCATCTGCGGGATTCCGCTTGCTTTTTTTGCGTCTGTTCCAATAGCCCATTCCTTTGGGAAATAGCATCTTCGGATTGTTCCACTTCCGTCATTTGGTACTCCATAAGCAACATATCCACCTTTTTCTGGCATTACGACCATAAGACATTTTTTCCCTAATGCAGAAACCGGCTGTTCCCACATACAGGACTGCGGTAAAAATAATACTCCATCATATAAATTTTTATTCGCGGCTCTTTCCACAATTTCTTCCGCTTCTTTAATTGCAGCATCTTGTATTATATATTTCCTGCACATTTGAACAGCAGTTAACAAATTTGATTTTGCTACTGATAATGCCGTCTGGAAACATTCATCTTCGTCCTCTTCTTCAGAAATTTTATTAAAAACTCCAATATCTGGAATGCAAATCGTTCTTGGATATCCCTTATACCCAAACAAGCCATTATCTTTAGCATCTATCGGTTCAAGGAAATACTTATCAACATAAGCACTAATAGCGATAGCATTTCCTCTGGAGCATACTTTTTGGCAAAAAGCAACTCCCACATCTCGCCATAATTTTCCAATTGCAGCATAATATACACCATTCTTTCGTTTTTCTTTCTGTTGCCCCTCTGCCGGATGATGATCATATACCCCTCCGCCTACATCACAACACAGTCCTTCAAATTCTTCCGGATTCCTGGTTCGAATAATTTTAATTTCAGGATTGATAAGCTGACAAAGTGCTGCGCATAATACATCATCTGCATGGAATCTTCCATTATGGATAGTTACTGCACTTAATTTTTTAATATCTGGGTATTTTACTTTTTCTGTTGTATTGTATCTCATAAAAATATTCCTTTCTTCCAATCTTCTATGTTTAATATGTCAGAAACTTATTATTTTTCTTTTCCGACATATTAAAATAAATAAAAATAGAAAGGCGGCGCTACTTGCACCGATGGTATGAATATGAGACTGGTTGTAGACATCAAGGAAGAACGAACAGAAAATGAAGCTTGCCTTTGGAATAATATTGCATTTGCACTCCGGACAGCTTCAGAAAATGAATATGATGTTCATTTTGAAAATTTGACATTACCAGATGTTGAATATATTTTAACTATTATTGGAGGGGCTGTTCAGACAGGTATTGTAAAATTATTGAATGGAATCTTAATTTATAAACCGGAGAATGTTGCTTTACAATTTGATTTTGGAGAAGCAGAAGAATGAAAAAGAATAAAAATATAGCATAAGGACAACAAAGGCTAATCCATAAGGATTAGCCTTTTATTTAAGAAAAAATGCCTCATCCCGTGGGATAAGACATTTCCAATTGTTTACTTTTCTGCCCAATTATTACCATCTATATAGTCAATTTCAACTCTAGGTTCTACATTGTATACAAATACATTAAAACAAACGCCATAGCCGCCATCCTCAATCGAAATAGCCTGCATCTGCACGCCTTCTGCAAGAAGATTCGTCCCGTCATATACTGGAGTTACCTTATACATAACATGATTTTTTGTTTCATGGATATATGAAGCAACTTCATTTTCAAAGGGCAACATACCTTCCACATTAAAGGTACGGGTTCCGGTGATCAAGTTCTTTTCATTGGCATTTTCGCCAGTAAGCTGATACCCGATTAAATGGCAACGGTTATAAAGGTACTTCCCATCTACCCAATCATATTTATTCTGTATCCATCCACTTGGTTTAATCATTCCGATTTCTCCGCGTTCTACAGTAGGCATTAAATCAGGTCCAATGCAAGCAATTGCTTCTCCCGCTCTGCCAAGAGTATCAAGATCACTATAAAATTCATAAGAATCTGAACTGTACTCTTCTTCTGAAAAATATGGAAGATTATCATTAATTTCAGTATAATAATCTCCTGAATATGCAGGAATTTTGCCAGAAATAAAATCTTGTACGGCGATAGCCGTATCATCTGCAGCGATTTCTGCAAACAAAGAAACTCTTGCATTTTCTAAGTTATTCAAATCAACATCAGTAGAACTTTCAGAAAAAGTAATTTCCGTAACTGCCTCAGTAGAAATCATTTCTTTTACAGGGTCAACCATGGATGTCTCAGTTTCTACTTTTGAAGGGATCTCCTTATTAGCAAAAATATCTTCGCCTAATCCTAATAAATCTGCAGTGATAAAAGCAGATGTAATAGCTAACACGGTAATCATTGATTTTTTAAATTTGTTTTTCATAGTTTCTCCTTTTTTCTTTATATTTTTGATTGCATATTTAATATGTCAGATACAACTGAAAACAAATTTTGTTTTTATGGAGTAACAATTTGTTACTCCATATCTTTGGAAAAATTATCCAAATGTGTCGCGCCCGCTATTTTAGCTGTGGAGAGTGTCAAAAAATTATATATAAAAAGACCCGGAAAAATTCCGGGTCATCATAACATAATTTCTTGCTAGGCATTTATACCACATCCAAATATACGCGATGTGTCTTACCGTTCTCTACTGCACAAAAGCAAGGTTTTGTATCGCCCTGTAATACCTCGTCCACTAGATATCGCCAGCCCCATGATGTTTCTACTGCTAAATCACCATTAACAGTTTCATATAAAGAGAAATTTTCATTTTCTGGCAATCGAACACTGATCTTGTCGCTGCAAACTGCATTGGCATGTTGATTGCTGTATGTATACACGTTTCTTTTCTCCGCTCCAAGCACTCCATAGTTGCAATAAATCTGAAATTCTGTCATAAAATCAATCCTCCTATAAATATTGTCGGGTTTACACGACTACAAAACATACGCAATATAATATGTTTTACCATCGTCTTCCACAATTCCCCAATCAGCAAGAGGTACTTTATTAGCAATCATTTTTTTGTATTTCAGATATTCTTCTTCTGAAATAGCCCATTCTGCCATATAGTCATTAAAATGTTCTTCAAAGTCCTCAAATATGATGCTGCCATCCGCTAAATGCTTTTCTGCTTCAGTTTTTGTACAGCCATCCCGCATCAGTAATTCGATTTTTTTATCTCTCGACATAACAATTCCTCCTTTAGCTTGACGCTTTCAAAGTTTTAGTTTCGAAGATTGCGACAGCTTAGTTTTTACAAGTTTGTCGCTAATTTTGTCCCAGGGTCAAATTTTTTACCATCCTCTTTACCGATTGCAAATCCTCTTGCACTCATTTGTTCCATTGAGGAAGATGTAAATTTTTCATGTCGCATTTCAGCTGTTTCATCACTGACTTCTTTAGGAACCGTCATGACTAATCCCCACCCTGTTTCGTCCTGCGATTTTTGTACTTCAAATGCCTTTTTAATACCCTGCACATATCCAAAACCATACCCATCGCAAAGATGCTTGATATATTCTTTTGAATAATTAACGGATTCTTTTTTTAAATCTGTAATGCCATTTCGAATGCAATCAACTGCATATTTGAAAATTTCCGTGCATGCCTCGATATCATCCTCGAATCCCACAAAGCAAATAGTAGACAACTGTTTATTGTAAACTTTAGTCTTGTAAGACTGACAACAAAAATTTTCAGCGATGGTAGTAGCAAGCCCTATCATCCAAGCTTCTCTTCTTTTACTACAGCAAAATTCTGTTGTAGCATGAATGACTTTCTTTTTGCCAATATCCTTAAGATCAATTTCCGCGATCTTATGTTCTGCCATCAACTTTTTGGCTTTTAACAACGCTGACTTAGCCTCATGTTCATTGCTACTTTCTGAAAGAGCTAGTAATTTCTTAATTTTTTCTCTATAATCCTGTTCTGCCATTCTATGATTCCTCCTATCGTATTCTCCTTTTTTCTTTTTTTGTTTTTCACTATTTAATATGTCAGACAATATAAAAAATCAGTTTGTTTTTAGACAAATAAAAAGCAGCTTTTGCTGCTTTTTATAAATATTCTTAACTAGGACAATATCCGGAAATTGTGCATCCTCCTTCTCCATTACCCCAAGGGCATCTGCAGCACTTACTATTTGGCATCTGCAGCACTTCTCGCATTTCTTCTATTTCTTTTATTTCCTCTATGCTTATTTCCTTAATATCTGGCGGAGATAGTAGGAATTCTACTTCTTTTTGTTTTTGAGCAATTTCCTTTTTTAGAAAATGCACGAGTATTTTATACTTGGCACACATCTTTTGAAGAAAATCTAGCATATCAACAGAATCGTAACATTCGCATAAGCTGGATATGTAATTTTCTCGTAAAGAAGGAATTAACAATTTAATGGCGTTCCTAATATTTATCTCTTCCATAGTGATTTCTCCTTCTGTAAATAACAATTATTTTTAATGGATTTAGCGACAAAAAATATGTCCACCTATCGGTTTCTCTATATCGTCTGTCAAAGCGGTTGTTGCGAAATAATAAGTATCTTCACTCAAAATTGCTGTTTCTCCATTTAATACCGTTTCAATAGAAGCATATTCTTTCTCAGTAGGAGTTGCAGTATCAAGCATATCCCAACTTTCAAATTGTCCGTTTTGGCTAACAACAGATAAAAGATCATTTGGATATTCGCTTGATTTCATACGATTAAATATAACTTCCACAACGGCTTCCTGTCCAATTTCACTTTCTCCCCGGGCCTCCACCCAGACAATTTTTGCAAGCAAATCCATTTCCGCATCAGCAAGTTCAATCCCCCACCGATTTAGATAGGCTGTAGAAAATTCAATATCTGCTTCAATTATTATCGGTGGAACTTCCTGCGTAATAGATTTTGATCCCGGCTCTTGCCATTCAGAAGATTCTTTTTCAGAAAATTCTTCTAAAGTTTCATCAAAAACTATCTCCTCTGCTGTCTCAGTATTATCCGTAAAGTCTGCATACATTTCAGTAGCTGTCGGTAAAACTTCATTCGTATATGTTTCTGGAATGCCAGTTTCTATACCTTCGTTTATTTGCGCTGTTGTTACAAGCACCTTTTCATTTTTAGCAATATTAGCTTTTTGAATAGAGGATTCTTCTTCAAAAATCGTCGAAATCACTCCGGCAATAGGGACATTCTTTTTTTCAACATTTTGAGTATCCGTAAGGGGCGATAAGGAAGCAAGCATTCCCATCAACCCCAAAATACAGGCTATTTTGGTCATAAAAATTCTCCTTATCCTTTTACGGCTTCTCTCATTTCCTGTTTTGCTGCTCGTTCTGCAGCAATATGGCGCTTAATACGCATATTTTTCTCTTTGCGTTTTCCTGTTTTACGCGGCTGATACTTTTTACATGTCTGGCAGCAACCTGAATGTTCTACATTTTTTCTACCTTTTAAGCAATCCGATCCGTGACAAACATATGATACACATGGGATATTTCTTTCTTTTGACATAATACAGTCCTCCATTTTTTCGATTTAGTTTCTACCTATTTAATATGTCAGATTCTATAGAAAAACTGAAATGATGAAATAATGAGATAAAAAAGAAAGAGCGGGAATTCACGCTCTTTCTTAACAAAATTATTAGCCTTTGTAAGCAATACTTATCACCCCAGTGCTGTAATCATAGCGATATACACTATTTGACAACACTTCCTGATCTTTTATCGCATCACTGGCATTAACTTCACTTACTATTGCCGCCAACTCCTTTGCAGAAGACATATCAATCCCGTCAGCCGGAATTACAATCATCTCATGAATGCTTGATGGCAGTACCCACAAATCATTTTCCCCAGGAATATTTTTTAATACATCAGGGTCAAGAATTGCAGATGCTCCATAAGCTCCATAATGATCTCTCTGTAAAATATACATTGGAGGGATAGCGTCAACCATAACCGGGCCAAGCGGCATTCCCATATCGCCCAAAACTTCTGCCATGGACTTGATTGTTGCCGGATGATTCTTGTTAGCCATTGCTAATGCATCATCAATGATCTGACTGTCAGTAACTCCAGACTCTGCCTTCCACATATCAGCAAATGCTGTTGTAATAAGAGATGAAGTTGTTGCCTCATTTGTCTGATCCCAAATAATACGTGGGACAATAGCCATGTCTAAAAACGGCCGCCAAATAATTCCATTTAACATTTCTTTATTGCTTGTTGCCGATACAATTGCGACCGTCAACTGATTCTTGATTGTATCATAAGGCGCGCGAGCTAATGCGGCTGCATTATTTACGAAAAATGGAACATCTTTCTCTTCATATGCTAAAATATGATCGCAACTACGCTGCACATCTCCGTTAAAGTCATTATACAAACCGGTTAAATAATAATATTTACCAACAGAGTCTCCTTTCTTGCTGATAGCAAGTGCGATCTCCTTAGTATCATTATTCTTTGTTGTCAAAACAAGTGACGTTTCTACATTTCTTTTTGTGCGCAACTCTTCCGATACAGATACAAACACTTCACTGTAAAATATTGCAAGTTCTAAAGGAATGATATTCTTTGCGCAAAATTTACCGAAACAATATCCTTTTGCCATAGAAGTATCCAATCCAGTTACTTCATTATAAGCTACAATTTTCTCTACACTATTCATTAGTTGTTCTCCTTTTCTTCTTTATGTTTTTAGATTTCATATTTAATATGTCAGATACTTCAAAAATAACAAATTGTAAAGAATAACAAAAACGGGCTTACTTCCGCAAACCCGCCTGATCTTATTTTGCATATTTTGCATATTTTGCATTTTACAAAGAAACAATCTCTACTTTCTGCCCCCTCGGAATCGTTATAACAATCGTCCCATCTGACTGTGTAGAGACAAAAGCCGACTCTGCCAATTTAGAGACTTTCGGGGAAAGCCTTAAGTCTTTCAGAATCACAAAAATAGCAATACATAGAATGTTTTTTCTTTGTTACACAGTAGCCATTCCCCGCATATGTCGCAAGATCGGCATCTGGGAATTCAATAAGAGGAGTTCCCATTTCTAATGCTAAAATCCATTAGGATCCCGGTCTTGTAGCCATCAGCAGTTTCGTACTCTACGGTATTTCCAATCTCAAAGCCATCATGAATAGGATCTAAGTCTCTTTTCGCAAAACGACAATAAGTATTGATTGGACTTCCAAAGTTTTTTCCTGGGTTCCCGCGATATCCGCCTTTCCAACCAGGGAAAAGAACTGTTACACAATCATCGCCAGTATCATCAACGACAATTCCAACTCTGTCTTTTAATGATAATGGATTAAATCTTTTATCAAAACAGTCTCTTTTATCAAAGCAATCTTCTTTGATCTTTACTCTGCTTCCAATCTTAATTTCTTCCTTCATTTCTTTCATTTTGTTCATATTTTTATCCTCCATTTTTTACAGGTAAGGTGTTCCATATATTCAGCAATATACTAAAGCCTAGTCATTTCTCTTAGTTCGCGAGATCACGTACTAATGATCTATGAATTTTAATATAACTGGAATAAAAACACCAATTAAGCATAAAATATCTTTAGCTGATGAGAAATCAACAACTTTCGTCCAATTATGACTTATGCCTCTACCATAAAAAATTCTGTCATGATTACAGCGGCTATATCTAAAAGGCAATCGCAGGTTTTTCTATTCCGGCATATGTCGCCATAGAATCATTTCTATCTGTATATTTGCACTGTAAATAAAGATTAAAAAGCGCTGAAATCAAAAAACATACAGGAATTCCATAAAATATTAAACTTGTTAATAAGACGCTCATATTGTTATCTCCTATTTTCTTTTCCTATTTTTTACTTAGATCATTCATAGCTTTTTGCAAGTAATTAGCAAATTCATCCGAATGTTCTTTTTTTTCACAATCCCTTCTTTTCCCCTGCGGGCCATCATTCTCGGCAAGGGAAAATTCGAAAGGAATCATTCCACATACTTTTAACATTTTTGCTCCTTTCTACTTTAACTATTCTGCTTCTTATGGAAGAACATCAGCAGCCCAGGCAAGACATATCCCAGATCAATATCAGAATATTCGCCGTACGCATTTAATTCCTGCGCTTCTTCATCATTAGGGATTTTCACTCCCATGATTTCTCTTACATCACTTTCTGTACCGCCCGCATCAAGAATCCGATGTAGTGTGTCTTCTAATGCAGCACTAACATCTAATCCCGAATTAGCATTTTGAGGAATAATAGCATTATAAGTATTGTAGTCTCCAGAAAATCCATATTCAGCAATAGCTTCATTTTCATCAAGCAAATTTTCTAATTTCATCAATCATTTTCCCTCTCTTTTTTAGCAATTCGCCGTTCTATACAAGCCTGGCACATACATTTTTCTGATACAATTTGGTCAAATTTATCTTTCTGATCTATGACAAAACGATCAATATTGTATGCAAATCCATGCGATCTGACGATACGGTCTTTTTTACTCCAGTATCCTAATTTTTTCATCCCAGATACTGATCCACTGGCAGAAATATTAGGATGGCAGGAATGCTCTAATCCGGTACTTCCATCATTAATCCAAGCCAATCCCGATTTGCTGTCCCGGAATAGCGTCTGATATTCGCCAACTTTTCTTACAAATTCTTTTGCCATATTCTCTTCCTTTCTCCAATTTTCTTGTTTTTACTTTTCGTATTTAATATGTCAGACAAGCTAAAAAATAAATGGCAAATTAAAATAGAAAATAAAAAACGGCTAGATTATACAATCTAACCGTTCTTATCTTTTTAGTTATATTTTTCAATCCGCCTGTTTATGCTTCCAGCTCCGCAATGTATCTGCACTCATATCTTGGATACGGAATTCCATTTTGCCCTATCATACTATTATAAATCGGGAAATTGTTCTTTCTAATCCATTCAAGAGCTGTGCTTTCGTCTCCGTTTACAACGCCTATTGGAGTTTTTTGAAATTTCATCATCATCATTATCCACTCTGTAAATTATGTACATTTTTCCCTCCATATTATGATTTTTCTTGTGTCAAAACTATAAAAATAACTGCCAGCATCCCCGGCAGCTAATTATATATATTCAAATTGTCTCTGCTCCTGCTATAAATAATGAGTTCTCTTCGAGCCAGTTGAAAATATCACAGACAATTGTGTATGTATCTTCATATCCAAAAGAAGCATCACTCCACATATAGCAATCGTTTCCTTTGTCAAACCATATCTCTAAAGTATCCTCATTTGACAGATATAATCGGATAGTAACATTCTCTCCGTTTTCTTCTGCCAATCCCATTTCCTCAATTACATAGTTATTTACTTCTACAGCATTCATCGCAACGCTCCTCTCTTGATGCGATTTTAAGTCATTGCTTTATTTCCAACTATTTTATTGCCAGTATCACTTTCAACAATTTCCCTTAAATCCTGAATTACAGCAGCCAATGTATCTCGATCACCTTTCCTGTAATCATCCAATTCCTCTTCAGCATCTGCGCTTATATACTTTTCGTACTTTTCAATAAGATTTTTTAATTTTTCTTCCATAATTCATTTTCCTCCATTTAAAACAATTCTTTCATTGAATTTGTCATTTTACCTTAACTGAATTTACTAAGTCCAAAATTTCCTTTTCATACATCACTTTTCCAATGTCAGTTCTTGCACAATATGGATTAGAAAAATGCTTTAATATAGCTTGCAATACTCTTTCCTTATATTCTTCTATTTCAGTTTTCATAATAGCATTCATATCTGTCATATATATCACCTCATCGTATCACTCTTCAATGTCTACAGGATTTTCAAGCTGCAAAATCTCATCTCTGTGTTCAGCTAATGCTGCACTTGCAATCGCATTAATCTTATTCTGACAGAATGATTCAATTTCACCTTTCGCTTCCATTACAGTTTTATCCATCTGCTCATTAAATGAATCTGCTATAAAATCCATATTACAGCCAATATCCATACTTAACTTATTCAGTTTCTTCATAACAGATTCTTTGTCTGCCTTTGTTAATGCTTTCTTCTGCGAGAATAACTCAGCAACCTCTTTTATTAACTCTTTAGATTCACTGACAGCTTCTTCTCGTCTCTCTTTAAATTCATCTGTGAACTGTTCTCTTTTACTTACAAAATCACATTTTGGCATATTACCATCTTTTTCTGTATATCGAATAGTACAAGGAATGCCAGTTCCACAACCAAAAGAAGTAATTGCTTCTGCAAACTGCGAATAGCTCATTTCTATTTCTGCAATTGGTTTGCTTCCCTGAATCCAATCACGATGTAATCCTCTTGTAATATCAGCATGTCTAAGCTCCATTGTAATTACATTACTATGTTCAATACTACTGCCAAATAGATGAGTTCTACCGCCTTGCGCTCTATTAAACATAATAGTTCCATAAGCAGGATGTGTTGTTCGAGTTCCTAAATCTGTTTCCTCTACCTTATATTCATTTTCCATATATACATTTACCCCTCTTTTCATCAGATTACTTCTTCTAAAAATCCATCAGTTTCACCATTAAGATATAATAATATATCTTTTCTTCCCCCATATATGCAATGAATTTCAGATAACCTTCCTTGGTCATATAACCATCTTGCAGCAGCATATCTATGCCATCCATCTACAATCACTGGTTTCGGAAGAATAAAAATACCATTGCATTCATTGTCAATCTCAATATCTCTTATTTCCATTGGATGATTGATAAAATAGATTATTCTTCCAATATGCCACTCCCTAGATTTCTGTTCTAATACAGGATGTTCCCATGTATCTCCATATGGATCAGGAATTTCTGAAACCGCCTCATGAATAGCAATTGAAATATCGTCTAAACAAATTTCTCCTGCTCCATCCCACGACCAATGCTCAGCAGAAAGAAATTCAATCAGTCTATCAATTCTAATAATATCTCCATTATATTCTTCCAATGGTTCAAAATCTCCATGCATTTTTTATCACCTCGCAATCAAGAAGAAATCATCAATTCTTGTCTTTAATACATTTGCCACTATTATATCTTGCTATCAATTTTCCGATTTCTTCATCACTCGGCTGTTTATCTAATTGATTTATGGAAACATGTCTTTGTTCTATATATCCATCTTCCATTTTAAAATCTACATCGGCTTCTTCATTCGATTCCCAAGCATATCCAACAAATGTACCAAATAATCTTAAATTTTTATGAAATACTCTATCTCCTGCTTTAAATTTCATTTATATCACCTTCCTTTGAAAGTCGAATTTTTAACTATTGATTATTCTATTTATTTTTACATTTACTGGTGTTAATCTATCGACCAATAGTTTTACCATGCTTTGCAATTCCTGCTTACTCATATTTTCTGTTATTGCTTCAATTTCTTCTACATTTTATGCTTTTAAAATTTTCTTTTCCGTCTCAAAAATATTTCCCATTCATATTACCTCACTTCATAAAGACTTGGAAGTCGAAATTCATCTGCTACTCCATCACCGTAAATCCATACTTTTTACGATTTTCAAATTCCATTTCCATATTTTTCTGTGTTCCACAAGTAATATACAGCCAATTTTCTCCCACTTTTTCAGTCAAGGAAATGATACGTTTATTCCACTCGTTCCAAAATCCATAGTTCTCAAATGATAAATCTTTATTCATTAAAAAGTCAAATACATCATTCGCTATATCTTCTAAAGAATCGTAATCTGTTCTAGCTTTTGAAATTTTAAAATTTTTTACAATAGCTTTAATGCGTTTAACCTTATCTTCTTTAAAATTACACCCACCGTTATTATAAATATTGTAGTATAAATTATTCATTTCAATAAATGTATTCATATATTCATTATCAGTTAAATACATATCTGGTACAGTCTTTAAAATATTATCGACCCATTTTTGATATTTTCCGCTATTATTCCAATACGTTCCCATTTTAAATACCTCCACTCGAAAGTAAAATTTTCCTTAATCTATATCCGGCATACCCTTTCTGATCCATTCCTTACTTCCAAATAATATTCTTTACTTGGTTCTACCTCAAAATCGCATGTTTTTGAGTGTTTCCATTCTTCTTCAGAGAGCCAGCCGCCCGCATTGCAATTATTTAGGTCTCCATTTTGGGATAGCCATATCACATCCCCTGCCTTAAAAGTCCCATCAGAGCTGCCTTTTGTGACAACATATAATCTTAGCTTTTCCATTTCTGCCTCCTGGATATTTTAATTGCACTAAACCTGGATATTTTAATTGCACTAAAACAGGTTATGCCAAATTGATGCTCCCAGAATCTAAAGATTTGAGATTGCGGTAACTTAATTTTCAACTTTTAGAACTGAGCAGTATATTTATTTCCTTAATTTTTATTATAAAGTTATTTTCTCCCTTCTTCAATATTTTCTATATATAATATGTCAGATAATAGGAAAATTCGTTTTTGAGGTATAGCTGATTATTCACCGCGTTCTTAAAATATTTACTAATAATATGTGACGGACAAAAAGTGGACACTTAGCTATCTACTATAGTCGCCGGATAACAAAAAAAAGAGCAGCTTTTAACTGCTCTTTTAATTTATGCCGCTATGCGCTTTGGTCCATCCGTTTGCCAAGATGTTCGGCAATACTTTCCGGAATATGATAATTCAACTTTCGGAATAATGCGCTATCTTCAAAATAAAACATGATGCATACTCCTGTCTCATCTTCTGTCTCATATTTTCTTAACGTTTCGCGGTAATCGCTAAAAAAGAAATCTGCCTCACTCTTCATGTCGATCAAATATGTCTTTCGCTGTTTTATTGCCGGCCTTACTTTTTCGGCATTTACACAATAAACAATATCTTCGGAATCATCGCTGTTCATGTTTGAGCGGTATTCATCAACTTCTACGCTTCCGTCAATAACAATTCCTTTCCCGCTCTGGATAAAGGATTCGCATGCGGCAAATTGCCTTGCAAAAAGCGTAACTCCAATAGACCCGCTTCGATCGCTTACCGTAATTTTTGCCCAAGGGTTTCCTTGTTTATTACGATACATCTCAATATTTTCAATAATTCCAGTAATAGTTCGCTTTCCAACCTGAAGATCCGTAATCGGAGTAGTCGTCACTTCATACTGGTCGATCGGGTGTCCACTTAGATACATACCAAGCACTCCCCTTTCGTTTTCCAGATCATCTTCCACATTAGACTTAATATATGGAATCTGAATTTCTTTGATTGCTTTTTCTGCTTCTTTTGCAGCTTTTTTTGCCTTTTCAACTTTAGCCTGTAAATTATCGACTGTTGGGACTTTCTTTGTTTTAATTGAATAAGTAATATTTTCTTCACTAATCCGTTTATTTAATTCTTCAACAGTTGCAAATGTTTCTTTTTTTAGCAGATCAACAACCTTTTCCATTTTTCCGGCTTCTCTTTGCTTGTCTTTCATTTCCTTTGCTAAATCAGCAATATCCTTATAGGCAGCACCCAGAAGAGACGTTCTGCTGTATCCAAGAGAATCAAAAGCCCCTGCAAGAATCAAATTTATCTGCGAACGGCTGTTGATATCAGATCGGATTGCGAAATCATTAAAAGATGTGAATGGCTCTTTTTTTCGCATTTCAACAACTTCTTTTACAACTTCTCCAACAGATTTTATAGAATTTAATCCAAAATAGATCTTTCCATTTTGTACAGAGAATTGTGCTTCCGAACGGTTAATATCCGGCGGCAGCACTTCTACTCCCATTTCTCTTGCATTCTGGATAAATTTCGGATAATCCTTTAATTTATCTGTATGAATTAATAACGAACAGATATATTCTGCAGGATAATGATATTTTAACCAAGCCGTTTGATAAGATAATACGCTATATGCGGCTGCATGCGATTTGTTAAAAGCGTATTTAGCAAAATCGACCATGGAATCATATACTTTATTTGCAACAGATTCCTTTATCCCATTTGCAAGGCAACCAGAGATATTGCGCTCTGGATCGCCAAATATAAAACTTTTTCGTTCCTCATCAATCACATACTGCTTTTTCTTGCTCATTGCGCGACGGATATTATCTGCCTGCCCCATAGAATATCCAGCTAGTACCTGGAAAATCTGCATAACCTGTTCCTGATACACAATTGCTCCATATGTATCTTTTAAGATTGGTTCAAGCTCTGGTGTCTCATAATGAGGCTTACAACGTCCATTTTTTACATCGCACACTCCCGGAATAAAATCCATCGGGCCCGGGCGAAACATGGCATTTAAAATAATAACATCATTGATGTCCTTTGGCTTTAGGCGTTTAAGGAACGTCCGCATTCCGGGAGACTCAAACTGAAATACACCAATGGTATTTGCTTTAGCGTAAATTTCACGAAAGACTTCTGTTTCAAATGGGATCTTGTAAACATCTATTGATACTCCATGATTCTTTTTAATCATCCGTAAAGCATCCGTGATAATGTCCAATGTTTTCAGATTCAATAAATCCATTTTTAGCAATCCAATTTTTTCAGACTGCACCATGTTGCACTGTGTCGTCCATTTGTCACCCTCATCCTTATCATGATTTAAACGCAAAGGAATATAATCAGATAAATTATCATTATCGCTAATGATTAAACCGGCCGCATGCATTCCGTAATTTGTAAAAGATCCTTCTACATCTTTTGCAATATTGAGAATTTGAATGGCATCTGCATTTCCAGCAAACTGATTTTTCAAATATTCAAAAAGAGTAATATCTTCTGCGCCTTTTTTCAGATCTGACATTTTGGTATCAAAAGAAACACCTACCCCATTCGGAACAACTTTTCGTATTTTTTCTCCAAGGCTATAGAAATCCTGTTCGTTTAATGCTCCATAATATCTTGTTGCATCACGGATTGCTCCTTTTACTTGCTGATAACCTTTAGTCATAATATTGCAAACAGCTTTTTCGCCACATAGAGACTTGATATACTCAATCGTTTTTGAACGGATATTGGTCTTATAATCGGCATCGATATCCGGCATGCTGACTCTTTCAGGATTCAAAAAGCGCTCAAACAATAATCCGTACTTAATCGGGTCAATATTTGTAATACCAAGCAAATAACACACGATACTTCCTGCAGCACTTCCTCTTGCTGGACCAATTCCAACGCCGATATCCCACCCATTTTCTTTTATCCAGTTTTTTAACTTTTCAAAGTTAAGCGGGGCATCTTTAATTTTAGCATTTGGCACTTTTCCAAGTTCTCTTGCGTATTCCAGCATCTCTTTAACAATGAGATGATAATCAGCAAAACCCATTTGATTGATGATTTTCAATTCATATTCCAGACGCTTTTGATGTTCATCTGTCCATCCGGTTTTACCTGGGTAACGCCATTCAATTCCTTCATGCGCCAAGCGGATAATTTCCGTTTTAGCATCGACTCCTTTTTTATATACCGGATAGTGAGAAGTCGTATCTCTTGCATATCCTTCGCATAAATCGCCAATTTTGTCTGCATTGTCTAATGCTTCTTTAACATCTTCCGGAGCGAATATCTGGAGAAGAGCGCTTGCCAGTTCATCATGGCTCTTAAGATACATTTCTTTCTGTACATCATCCTGCTCTTCAGTGTCAATCTTTGCCATATGCAAAAATTTTGCAACTTTTCTAGCATTCAGATCGTGTTCAGAATTATTTGCCATATGAGCATCATTTGCTGCAACAAGAGGGATATTCATTGCTTTTGCTATTTTTATAGTCTGCTTATAAATCTTTTCTTCAAGAAGCATTCCATGGTATTGAATTTCCGCATACAAATTTCCTTCGCCCGCTACCGATAGCAACCAAGCCATTTGCTCTTTAGCTTTAACAACCAATACACTTTCCGGAACAAGCATTTTTTCTTTTTTCTGTGCATCAGCTATTAATTCGTCGTATTTAGAGGCTGCGGCTCTAAGTTTTTTTAATGCGTCATTCTCTTCCTTAAGCATTCGCTTATTTGCTTCGATCTGCATTGTGAGATCCGAAATTCTTTCACATGCTTTTTCTGCAGCAGTTTTTATTTCCTGGATTTGGTCATCTACGATAAGAGCATCCATTTCTTTGCCAATATCTCTTAATTTAGCGGCTTTCTTCTCAAGCATCGTAGTTGGCTTTTTAGCAACTTTTTGCAATTCAGCTTTTTCGGCTGACATAGCTTTATTTTGCTCCTGAAGATTTAAAACTTTTGCTTCTTTTTTGGCAAGCTCTGCATCATCTGGAAGAACCAAGGTTCTTTCTTCAAGACCTTTTTTGATTTTCGCTTCTATTTTTTCGATTTTCTTTGTCATAAAATCGTTTGCCTGCAAAGTTCTCCCAATCGGTCCAGAAACGCATGCCGTTGTAATAATAACATGCCCGTGACCAAAGCCATTAACTCCCAAAATATTTTCCAGCATCTCTTTTGTAATAATCAGATAATTCCTTCTGTTATCCGGATTTGCATTTGCTGCATATACCAGTTTATCAATAGCATGCTTTCCAATAGGATCTTTTGCCATAAGAATAAGATGTGCCGGGATTTCCTTTTCGTCAGCACTGGCAGCAGGCATTTCTAAGTAAGCTTCTTCGCCATAAATGATCTTAATAGGTTCCTCAAGTTCTTTTTTTTCAACCAAATGCTCAATTTCATCATAAGCATCTTCTATTGCGGCAACTGATCCATGATCAGTAATTGCAACAGCTTTTGCGCCAATTTCCTTTAAACGCATTATCATATCTATTGTTTTGGGAACAGCATCAAATCTACTTTCCCAATGTGAGTGTAAAACGGTATTCATTTTAACTCTCCTTTCTTCTTATAAATTTTATCTACGCTTTTAATATGTCAGATAAAGCAGAAATACCGAACTGAAAGAGAAAATAGGGAACCGTGTGTAAAAGAACACTAGGAAAAGAAAATTTTTACTAATAATATGTGCCGGACAAAAAGTGGACACTTTGGCAGGCGTCCACAGACGCAAAAACAGGCAGGGGGTTATCCCTGCCTGTTTTTTAAGATAACGCATATTCGCTCCAATGTTTCTCCCATTTTGACCCATACAACAAAATGCAATTTTGCTTAAGGAAATCAAGCGTTATTTGTTTATCCAATTTTTCTTTATTTGAGGAAAAAGGATCGTACAAGTATCCTCCATTTGCTTTATAAGCCTCAACCAAATCCCATTCCAGCGCTCGTCTATACGCCTCATTTGCATTCACTACATCTTTTTGATTCAGCCAAAAATTTACACAATCTGTATAATATCTCTTTAATGTAGTCTGTATCTCAAAAGAGTTTCTATACAAATTTGCTGTTTCTTTCTCTTCAATATTGTTTTCTATTTGGCTTCCATTATCGAGATTAATTCCTATTATTGTTAGACTCACTATATACTCGCTCCTTTCATGTAAATCTTAGTTTCAAAGACTCATAAAATTTCCCTTCATTTCTTTAAATTGAATATCTACATCGTGCTCAAATTGTTCATTTAATATTTCCCTCAGTCTATTTACGCCTTTTCCTCTAAAGCCAATCCAAATGCCAGGTATTTTAGTAAAAATTGTAAGTTCTCTGTTACAATTATTATACTCATAAAAGAAATTATCATTAATACCAGTTTCTTTGAGATACTGGCGTAAAGGGTTTTCTTGTATTTCCTTTATTTCTCTAATTATTTCTCTAATCTCTTGCCGATCCATACGCGTACCTCCTTAAGAAATGCGAATTTAGTCCTTTTTTATTTTCTGTGCCTCTGTAATAATTTCGTCTAACTTTTTATAAACATCTTTGCCATAACCTGGATGTTCATGTTCAAAATCTAAATGTTTTAACCAGTCCTTAATTGTTTTTGCGTTCTCTTCAATAATACTCATTCCATTTCTCCTTTCTAATCTATAGGAAACACGCATTTATTATGACATTTTCTCGATCTTTCCCCAATCAATCTGTTTAAATAATTCATTTGTAAACTCTTCAAGTTCATCTGCCTTTTCACACTGTTCACAATAATCATCTACATCATCAAAGTAGTCATCTTCTGTTTCCATATACCAATCTTCCCAATCCTGAGAAGTTTCATCCCATCTCTGAACTCCACCGCAATTACAATAATCAGGCTTAATTCTATTCTGTCTTTGATATGCATCATATGCTGCTAACATATCCATTACTTTTTTGCCTTCTTCAACTGTTTCTACAGGGACATAAAATGCTTCCCCTGTTGCACCTGCTTGTGGAATCCACCATACTCTTAATTTATCCATTCTTTTTGCCTACTTTTCATTATGAAATCTCCATTTACTGTGCGATTTTCTTTTCTTCTATATCAGTTTCTTCCAAGCCTTCATCAAGGTAATCTCTGACACCTTGCATCATTTCATCGCAAGCATCTTCCAATGATTTTCCTTCTGCAATATCTTAATTTCATTTCAATTTTGTTTCCACATAGTCAAATGGTTTTTTCTTGTACTTTCTCTTCCATTCCTTAACACGTTCTTTTATAATATCTACACAATCTTCAATAATGTACCCTTCGCCTTCTACAAGGTAGCCTTTGTCTACCTTTTCATAATAAATAATTCCTTTATCCCATCCGTTCAATGGCTCGATTATCATTACAAAATTTCCTTTTGGATTGTTCTTACTTTTATAGCAATCATCCCAATCTATTTCGGAGACAAACAATCCTGATTCATTAAGTCTATTTACCTGTATAATACCTTTCATATTCCGCACCTTTCCTTTCTTCCAAATGAGTATCCGTTTTGAATATATCTTACAATTTTCTTAAAATCTTTATCTCTTGCATATGCTACTTTTGGTTTACTTCCATCAATATTAAATTCTGTTACACTCAAAATAGCATATCCTTGTACTGTTAATTCTGCTAAATAAGTCAATAGATTTAATTTCCATCCAAGAGAATCAAAGTCAATTTCTTTTCTCATTTTTTGTACTTCTTCTGTATAATTGTCATCGACCTCTACAATCATCGCAGAAGCATATATATTTATTTTAAATAGCTTGTTATTTATTTTTCTTACCATAGAATCTTGTCTCCTTCCATTTTCAAAAAATTCTATTATACATCTATACATCTTAATTCCGTTATCATCTGATTGATATGTGCTGTATGGATATCATCTAACACTGCATATATAACAGGATTTCCGCTTCTCCATTCTGTAATCTGCGGGTCTACAGGAACACTATTCATATATTCTCTGTTCTTTCTATAAATTCTGCCATCGTGCATCTTAATAGCTGCCACTGTTGCAAACACTTCTTTTGTATTCTCCATTCCAAACTTATCAATAATTGCATTGATAGTTATTTTTGGCGTAGTTTCTCTTGTTTTGTTAAAGATTTTTACAATCTCTTTTCATGTATTTGCGATCTCATTTGCATTCATCATATAAATTCTCCTTTTTGTTTCTTATTTTATCCAATACAATTGATTTTGAGGTACCACCGTTTTGCATACGATTACTCACTTTATTATTCAAAATTTTATTCAGAAATCATAATTCCGCTTTATGATTTTTCTTCTAATGAGTTACATAGCTTTCTTACTGGGCATTTTTCGCAAATACCTTCATTATTAAGAGTATCTTCAATACAATTGACGCAAATTATATCAGCTGCATCCAAAATTTGTGTTTTTTTAATTAAAGCTTCATCTGCCTCATAGAAAGTATGAGTTTCTACACCATTTTTACCTTCATAAGATACTTTGTATTTTTTCATTTTCTTTCTCCTTTTTTCTTATTTATAATGTTATTTTTAATATGTCAGATGAGAAGAAAAATAGAAAAATCAAATTATTTGACGCCTACGGAGTTAAAGATTCTATGATTCCTATTTCAATCATTACGGCCATTATCACATTTATTTCGTCATCCATTTTTACATAATAAAAGACAACCAAACATATTTTCTGGTTGCCTTTGTCTCGTTGTTAGATTTACTTCATTTCATAAAATTCTTTTCTAATCCGCCATTTACAGCAATGTAAATCCCATACTGCTCAAACTCTTCTTTTGTACATCCTAACTCATTCTGAAGCATTTTAAACCATTCCGTTTTATCATCATACTGCTCGAATGTTTCATCAATCAAAAGACTAATTGCATTGTATAATATTGTTTTTAATCTGTCTTCCATTTGTATCACTCCAATTCATTATAAATTCGTGGCATTTCCATCTGCATCATACTCAATCTTGTCAATGTGTAACACGTATCCAGTTTCTTTTTCTTTGTCGTAAACCTCCATTGCATTATTACATGACCATTCAAACGAATACCGCTTGTCATCCGATTTAATGAGTTTGATTAAGTGTTCCACTAAATCATTCCTGTCTTTTGCTTCTACCTTCTGCTTTTCAATATCCATAATTATAATATTAGGCGGAAACTCCGGAACTTCAGATCCGGAGTGGCGCCTTCTCCTTTCTGTCCCTAGGCGGGCGTTTGCTTTGTTTACCTTCTTATGTAGACCTTGCTTCTCTCTTTACTTCTCATAATCTCCACAATAATTTGGATTAATTTCATCCTCGTATACAGGGATTGTTGCTCCATCTGATAATTCGACAATATACATACAGTTAATCAGATACCGCCTTTTGCCAAATTCATTAGTATCATTCGAAAGTTCTTCTCTGTCATACTCGTTTTCTGTAAGTTCATGAACCACTTTTTTAACTTTTGTTCCATTATGTTCTGCATAATCACTTCCAGAATCGTGAAATTCCATGCCTATAAGGCTCTTCTTATAATCATCTGTTCTGTATGCTCTCATTTTGTTTACTCCCTTTCTATTAAAGCATATATTTCTGACTATAATAAATCTCTCAACTTTTTCGCAAACTTTTTCAATACATTGCCGTTTACTCCTCATAGTTAATCTTCTCTTTGAAAAATACATTTGTAAGCAAATTTTGATTTCATTAGAAGTCAAAATTCATACAATTTTCACATGTTCTTCCTTCTTTGTTACTTAAGCATACAAGTTCTGTATACATTCCGCAGCAGTCACAATATCCAAGAAGACTGTTCCTTGTCCACTTACCATTAATTTTGACGTATCTATATTTGTGGTTCTGCATTATTTCTGGAATTTTATCAGAATATATAACAACTCTTGCGCCTGCATGAATACTTGTATTTGATTCTACAAACACAACCTTCTTTCCTTGCGATAAAATTTCATTTTGTCGCTTTTCTAATTTATCGTAAAAATCAAGTGAAGTAAAACCATAAATGATTTCATTATTCGATTCACAGCCGTCATATATATTCATAGTTTTTCCCTTCTTTCATTGAAACACGTATTTCTAAATACTATCTTTCCCACTTTTCACTCTATTTTTGAAGTCATCTAATACTTTGTATACTCGTGAATTGTCATTAATTTCCGCAATTTCACTTTTTACAAAATTCCAACTGCTCTTTGCATTTTCAGCCAATTCATATACTCTTGCAGCTTTTTCATATGTGAATTTTTCCTTTAAGTCATCCAATGCAGAAAACAATTCGTTGATATTATAAATCGTACTACCTGCTTGACATTCATTCGCGAATGCTCTGTCTGAACATTCAATTTCCTCTAAAGCCATAATTCTCTGAATTAATTCTTCCTTTGACTCCTTGCTAAGTTCTGTTACCATTCTCTCATATAAAAATCTCTTCATATTTAATTATCCTTTCCAATGAAATGTTGCTTTTCTTAACACTAAGCTACTATTTTAATATATCCACTTTTAATCAATGATACAAAATCACTTGTATAGTAATCGACATACGTTACTCCCGTTTCGTTCTTTTCTGGAATAAGAATGATTTTGTAATTCTGTTTTACTTCTCTATTAAATCGCTCTTCGATTTTGCACACAATATCTTTTTCGTTATCAAAAGCAATTTGAAATGGAACAATAAATCTCACATTTTCAATTCCATCTGTAAGAATTGCCTGGCACAGATCATCAGATGTAACCCAATTCCCTTTTTCAATTTCCTCTTTCAAGTCTCGCATGGTAATTCCGATCCAATCATTGAGATAGATTTTGTTTTTGTTCCATGTGAAAAACTTTCCGTTATCATCTTCTTTTATTGTGCGGTCATATGATTTGTGAGTATTCATATCTTCAACAGATACTGCATTGTGAAAATCATCATTCCACACAAATACTCTTATTGTTTCATCTCCACATTTATATTTATAAATCATTACAATCTCCCTCCATATTCGCATTAAAATGTTATTCCTACTCTACTTTTCGCGCCACTGCTTTTTTGCCCTTTATTACCACTTCATATTTTCCTTCGCTACAAAATGATACTGTATATGGATAAACAAAATTATCATATCCATATCCGAATGTATTTTCACATTTTTCACATCCATTCCCTAATACTGCATCTTCCTTTACTACTCTGATATTCTTATTTTCTATCATGATAATCACCATTTCCTTTTCATTAAAATCCCACTTTAAGAATGAATAGTTGCACCATATTTATTTCCACAAGGGCATCTAATTTCTAATATTATCTTCTCTAATTTTTCATTATTCCTATTCCTATAATGAATCGGTACAATTCTTGCCTCTTTTCCACAGTTCTGACAAATAACTTTAAAACCATCTTTGTTTCCATATTCATCTGTCCCAAATTTCATCATATCTACTATTCCTCCTTACAAAACATTATTTTTACTCTCACTCCATTGACAATCCAACGTCAATTTTCCCCTTAAGCAGCTTCGCACATTCTTTACATAACGGCAGCTCCTGCAACGATACCTCCGATCCGCGATTTGTGATAACAAAATCAGCTTCAGCATCACAAATCAAACACCAATGTTCGCCTTTTTCAACTTTGATAATATCTTTAAATAATTCTTCTCTTGTCATTTTTTCTCCCTTCCTCTTATGATTTTTAATGTTCATTTTTAATATGTCAGATGTGCTAGAAAATAGAAAATGAAGAATAGGGATCCTGGCGCATGTCTATCATTCTGGAATGTTTTATTTATAATATGTGGCGGACAAAAAGTGGACATTTAAGCAAATAAAAAGCAGGCAGGAACACGCCCTGCCTGCTTGCTGCAGCTACTCATAATAACCACCAAGAAAAATTTCGCTAGGTGTATTGACTTTTATCTCGTTAATGGTGCATACATAACCATTCTTTTTAGACAGCTTTTCTGCTTCGGTAGTTGCTAACTTGATAGAATCGAACACGCCAAAAACATAAATTTCAGCTCCACAGCTATCGCTATATGTGTCTGCGCTGATAATATACAAGTTAGAAGAACGTTCTTTATTTACACAATTCGCTTTTGGCGATATAAACACCCTGTTATGGGTTATAAGAATGCATTCTTCTGCCGGAAGATCTTGAACTTTTGTAAGAGGTATTCTGCCTTTTTCGCTTATAAATCTCATAGTTTGTGTACAGGCCCCTCCCATATAAAGAATATTATCGAAGTTTTCACAAATAGCAGCGCTTAGAGAATCGTACATTGCCCCTAATTGATGAATCGACTGCAAATAGCATGAAATTGAAACTTTATATTTTTTGCCACTGCCAGTATATTCACAAATTCTGGAATCAACCCCATATTAGGGAACTCTTCCAGGAATATCTGGGCAAATATTTACTCTTGATATTTCAGCTTAAATACTTTTTTATAAAGAAAAGAAGAGGAATTTTCCCCTTCTTATCTTTTCCCTGCGAACTTTGCCCGCCGCTCAGCGTAGCGGGCACGCTTGTCTTCTGCAATTTTTGCAATGGTCGCCTTGTTCGGAACCGGATATGCTGTTACAATGCTATAGCTTCGAAAATGAATATCCGCCTGAAGCACCACTCTTACACCATACATAGGGTAAGAATTTTTATATACCCCAGTTCCTTCGGCAAAGCCAATTCCTACTTGTGACGTAAAAAATGCCACTACCTCAATTTCTTTCGCATATCCCAGCTGCATCCATTCCTTAATCTGAGATTCACGAATTTTAAAATTCTCTTGATTGTTTTTTCTGCTAATTCCTCTGAGAGAAATCTGGAACAAATCTTCTTATGATCATCCATGTATTGCCCAAGGTCATATGTCCCTGCCATTACACGATTTCGTAAATCATTATCTGTTACATCTACATGCTCTTCGTAAGTATGTCCGCAGTTCTTTAAAAAATCTGTCATAAGTACCACCCTTCTGTCCCTTCGTGGGGCGAAAAAAGCAGCCCTTATATAAAGGCTGCTTCGTAATCAATTTCGTATTTGATATATTTATTCGTGGATCAGATGAACTTCTCCGATCTCTTCTAAAACCTGCCAGTCATTTAACTCCATTTTAGAAATAAATGGAATCTCGGACTTAATCTCTTCAGTCTCTTTCTCCATCTTTGCCCGAACAATGATTTTATGGAAATCTGCTCCGGAAAGATCTGAAAGGCAATACAATGCGTCATTTTCTTCTACAACTGTATATGGAATCGCTCTTCGCTTAAGAACATTCTCAACATTTGCACGAAGAGTTTTACTAAGCAACCTTTTTGATTTCATGATTTTCATCTCCTTTTTTCATAAAAATTATTATTGTTATTTATAATATGTCAGATATTCCAAAAATAAAGACCGCAGAACTTCCGCGGCCTTTTTGCCCTTCGTAGGCATTTCCTATTCAGCCCTTCGTAGGCTCATCCTTAGCGTTCTTCAGCTTCCACCTTCGCGCCCATTACTGTCCCTTCGTAGGACGTTCCTGCTAATTTCTTAGCATAAACATAATAACATTGAAGAAGAAAATTTGTCAAGTCCGCCTCCGGTAGCATTTACTCCCGCAAGGCGATAAACTTGTTAATGAATTTTAAGTCCCCGGAGACTTATATGTAGGCGAATTATTATCGCTTACATTATTATTATGTCAGATGGCTAAAAAATTATTTTTTCGATATAAAATTATTCCGTTTTGTCTGTTCTCTTACATATGCGAGAAAAGCGCTTGGATCATATCCATTGAATTTCTGCCCAAATTTTTCAACCGAATTCGCTTCTGTTACATCCTGATTACTATTTTCTTTTTCATCTGGAACAGTAGGTTCCGGGAGAATACTTAAAAATTTGTTGTTTAAAATAAAATTTTCCAGACCATTTTGTGGTCTGCGTCTTGTCTCATCTGATGATGCCATAAAATTACCTACCTTTTTATTTATTTTCTAATGTTGTAAAATCTCCATGAGTGATATGCTTGTCTCAATGTAATTATAAATTTCTTTGTAAGTATTATTTGTGTAATGCAATTCATCTACTGTCTGATACCCATTTTCTTTCATATAAGAATTTGTGTCGATGTAGAGATCAATATTGCTTATTCCTTTAAGCATTTCATTGAAATTATCTACTTCTATGTTTTCTTCTATTATTTTGTCTGTATCTTCCGGATCTAAAATTTGCAATGGATTACACGACACATAATAAATACTATTATCCTTTGCTAATCGTTCGATTTCTGTCTTGTAAGCATCTTTATTGTAGCGATCATTTACTCCAAGCCCAATAATCAAATGCCATTCCGTAATCTCTGGGTGTGCGGTTTTGATTTGTTCTGCTTCTGGCTCGGCAGTATCTTTCAGCCATTTTAGCCCCATTCCACATTCTGCAATGAGAAATTGATTTTCTTTATCTTCTACATTGACTGTCATATCCATTCCAACAAAACGACTATCTCCAATAAATATATATCCTTGTGTCGATTCGGAGAATTCCGCTACACCAGGGTCTTCAAAATCTTCATACTCAATAAGCCCTGATGTATCGAATAATTCATCTGATGTATTTGATACAGTTTGAGCAAAACATGAAAACGGATTTGCGGCAAGCGCGCTAATAAAAAGTATTCCGCTAATATAAATATTTTTTAAATATTTGTGCCTATTAAAATATTTTTGTATTTGATGTTTTTTATAATGCGTATATCTCATATAATTTCCTTTTAACAATCCCCAAATTTCCTTTTCCATATTTTAATATGTCAGATTTTTGAGGGAAAATTAAAAAATAAAACGGATTATTTTTCATAAAAATTTATATCAAAAATATCTTTTCAATTTCCTCTGACATATTAAATACGAATAATATGTCCGAAGGATAGAAAATTTTATGATTGATGTAGAAAAAAATTTGAATTTAGTTCATTATGTTTTACAAAAATACATTAAGCCTGATTCACAGCATTATGAAGATTATTTTCAAGAAGGTTGTGTCTGGTTATGCAAAGCGGCAAAAAATTTTAACGAATCTAAGGGATTTGCTTTTTCAACATTTGCTGTTCCATACATCATTGGCGGGTTAAAGAAATATACGCGCGAGGCAAATTCTCTTGGAGGAATTCATTTTTCACGAGGAATGCTTGATAATTTTGCAAATGTTAAGACTACTGCAGAAAAATATAGTTTAGATCTATCTTCTATAGATGACATAGAAGCGGCCTGTCATATTGCCGGAGTTAAAAACTTTTCTCCTATTTCTGTTATGTCTCTTCAATCTATTATAAATGCAGAAGATGACAAGGATTCCGATATAACATTAGAAAGCTTAATCGCCGATAAGGAAGCCCCTTACGAAGAGTGTTTACTGAATGAAACTTTTTCTGGGTTTTTGCAATATTGCAATGGGCGAATGTCTAAAATTACTTATGCTATGTTGGCAGATCTTTTAGAACATTATCAGCAGACAGGAGAAATACTGACGCAAAAAATGCTTGCAGTAAAGTATAATCGCTCACAGACTACTGTTTCCCGGATGCAGAAAAGAGCTGGTGAACTTTGGGCGAAATTTACGGCATAATTTAGGAATTCGAGTGAACATGAAAATAAAGAAAGGCTGGAGAAAAATTCTCCAGCCTTTTATTCTACTCTTTAGCTTCTATAACCTCTACTCTATCATATGAAGAATAAGGATAAACGTATATTTTTCCATCACTTACCTCATATTTAAAAAACTGCCCGTTAGATAAAAAAGTCCCCTTCTTACAGTTCGATTTTAAAAAAGTTACATTTCCTGAACCGTAATATTTTGCACAGATAGCTGTCTTAATGTCGGATTGGCAAATTGCACCCGATGTCATTACGCCAATAGCAGTTATGTATAAAAGCATTGTGAGTAAATGTAATAGTTTTTTACTAGATTCTTCCATAAATTTGTCGATTGGGTTAGGTTTTTTCAAAACAGCGCCAGCAATAATGCAACCGCAAATTAGGCCTGCAATCAGGAATCCAGATACCGTTATTATGTCTCCTATATTAATATCTCCAAAAGTGCTAACTCGTAACGGCATAATTATAATTCTCCTTTTCTTTTAATCATTTTTAATTAGCTTTACAATCTCATCAGCTGCTTTTGCCACATCTTCTGTACAAATCTGGTAATCGCATAATTTTGCATTGCTGATTTCCTGTTCCATGGAAAGAAGACGATATTTATTTTCAGCAATCTCTGAGTTTGTTGGGTGTGAGGGCATGTATCGAAGGATATGATCAATCATCTGCTCCCTGCTTCGTTTGCAGAAAATAATGGTTGTAGGATAATGATTCTTTAATCCAATCGCTCCGCAAATATCAAGCACAAGAATAACGTTCTTTCCTTTGCTTAAGATTTTATCAATATCATCTTTTCTTGTTCCATATTCACTTCCGGCATAAACAGTTGCTGCAACAAAATCTTTTCCTTTGGATAAATAAAAATCTTCAGAAGTAACATACTCATAATTAATGAGAGATGCTGTCAAATTTGTAGTGCAGCTTTCACAACGTTCTCCGCAGCCCATTGTCTCCAGCAAACTGGCAAGTTTCTGTTTATTGCTTCCGCTTGGACCAATTAGCGCAATCACAGAAGGCTGATCGACCATCTTGTATTCTTCTGATGCGCCTTTTTTGATCTGTCGTACCAAAGTAAGAAATTCATCGAACGTATTAACCGCAAGTACCCCACTTAAGGAACGGTTCCATGGGCGGCGGTACAAAACAGGATAATCCGCAGTGCTTTTTAAAATATTATGCGGGGCGTCATCCAATGTAATGTCAAAATGTACAAGATTCTTAGCATAACCCATAATGATATTTTCATCCGGGATATTCGGGAATGCAGTACGGATCTGTTTCATTCGAATTGGCATAAAATCAGGAGCAACAGCCGTAATAATATATACATCTCCTAATTTCTGAAGTTCATTAATGAATTTTATAGAAGCCTCTGGGACGATCTGTTTTTCATATGTTTCTACCTCAGAATAATATCTTGTTACAGCCTTTGTTTTTTTTGTATGCTCCCAGCATGTAATATCTGCAATCGTAAGACTTGTCCCATTGTCACGATTGGCAAGCACCACCGCTATATCATTAAAAGGGGCAAGGACATCATCAAAGTCGATGCCAAATGTTAGCCAATGATTTTTTCGTAATACTTCTTTCATTAAAAATCCTCCTTTTCTCTTTTTAAAAAATTTATTTCTTTTAATATGTCAGATAAGAGAAAATAAGAGAAAAAGATCTGAAATTAGTCACCTAACAATGTTTCCTTAAGCATCTTTCCGTCTGCGATTCGCTGTAAGAATTTTTCTCTCGTAATTCGATACTGCTTGCACATTGCATTCAGAGAAGGATAACAATTGCCAAGAAAATCGTATGTCTCGTTAGCGGTTTCAGCAATTATCTCTTCCTCGTTTACAAATGTCTCGCCAATGACTTCGCACGAAGCAGATTCGTCGTCGGAAGAATCAACCGACGGAGAACTATCTGATACTTTTTCTCCATTATTTTTTGTATTACTAGCAATAGGCGTTGTTAATATATCTTCTAATGACCATCCATGGTGTTCTCTCCATAAAAATGTAGTATAGGAAATTTTATAGGCTTCGCACAGAGCCTTTTTAGATGGATACAAGATTCCACGAAAAGAAATTTTGATACTCTGGCGTTTTGACTTTGGACTTTTGGAGTGTTTGTGGCAAGGCTCTGTGAGCGCTCTTTCTAATGTCCAGCCACTTCTGGTTCTGTTGCAAAACACATTATCCGGAATTCCGTAGGATCTGCACATCGAACTTTTCGACGGATATTGATTGCCGAGATGATCGACGCATGGGACGGGATCAAATTTTGAGGTTTTCGGTTCGTCAATCGCATTTTCCATGATATTCTTTTGAAATTTTTCCATTTTTTTTAATTCTCCTTTTCTTCTTATTATCATTTTTTGATTCATATTTAATATGTCAGATGAGTCTAAAATTTTATTAGATTTGTGTCTTGTTTCATAAAAAGAAAAGTTGTATTATAAGAAAAAATCAAATAAGAATTCACAGTCATAGGAGGATTTATGGATTTATATATTATTACAAATTTGTCTGGTGACATTTCGGAGTTACTTCATTTGCAAAATAAATATAAGATTTCTTCAAGCCAAATAATTCTTGCCGGGAATTTCATCGGGAGGCATGGCTGTCAGGAGATCCTTTCTTATTTAATGCAGCACAATGATGATTACCGAGCAATACTTTCTGGAGGGGTTGAAAAAAAATTTATTTTTTCTGATACAGATTCTTTCCCGACAAAACTTCAGAAAGAATATTTTGCTATAGAGAACAAACGAATTGCAGATTTTCAAAAATACTTATCAATGCTTCCGGATCATTACAAAGAAGATAATTTTATTATTATTCCAAATGATAAATATGATCTGGGGAATGGCATTTTCCGGCCCGCTTGTTCTATAGTCTTTCAACAGTCCAAGCCCTTTAGCTTACTTGAAGAAACAAAAATTGTATCAGACACAAAACTTTTTAATAAATATTATCTTCCGGATGAGAGAATTGGATTCTCCGGAATTAAGATAATATCAAAATAGCGGTATAAGAAAAGACTGGCAATATTGCCAGTCTTTTGTGCTAAGAAACTGTCTTCAATTTTTCTGAATAACACACTCTTTCGTTTCCTGGCACCCCAGAATTCATCACTTCAGATTTCTTCACATATCCCATTCGGGACGGAAGCTTAGACAATTCTTTCCTCAATGCGCTTTTGCTAATTAAATCATACATGCCTTACGCCTCCTACGCCTAATGCGCTTAATCGTTCTTCCAGAAGTTCAAAGTCGATTTCTTTAATCCCTGATTCTGTAGGATCCACTCCGCACACAATAGGAAAAGATTTTTCATTAGGACGATATATAACAGTGGAACTCCCCATTTCCTCATTTACAGCAACAGTTATATATTGTGCCGAATAGTCCCTTAACAGCTCTTTAACTGCATTGATGATTCGCTCTGTATTCCTTCTTTTAAGTTCGGAGAGAAGCGCATCTGTCGAAAGATCTCTTAAAAAACTTTCTGTTTCAGAAATCATCCGATTGTTGATAATTTCATATCTGCCATCAGCATCTCCAAAATACTCAATAGTTCCATTCACCAGGATCCCTTCCGCAGCAGCCTGTACACAAATCTGATTTAGATCATCTTCAATGTCTCCGTAAACGTCCTCAATTTCAATAGTAACATATTGCGAGAAAGGACTTTCTGATGGCAAAGTGCAATATCCCAAAAAATTTTCTTCTTTTTTCTCTCCATTTGTGATAAGCTTAAAAGCCTGACTCGCAAAACGTTCTACCTTTTCAAAATCAATTCCGCTAATTGCTAAAATTCCATTATTTGCAAAAAACATATTTTACCTCCTATTTACCTTTTAAATGGTCCGATACCTTCTGCGCGAAACGAAAAATACTGGCTAACACCATTTTCTTTCCCCACAATGATATGGTCTATTAACTGTGTGTCCATTAATTTTGCGGCATCAGCTAATTTTTTTGTTGTTTCGATATCCCCTTTCGATGGCTTAACTTCTCCCGAGGGATGGTTGTGGCACAAAAAGAATTGCGAGGCATTACACAGACATAACCGTGTAAAAATTTCCCGCATCGGGGCTACGCTTTGCCAACTTGATCCATGACTGATCTCAAAACCTCCAATTAATTTCATCTGTGGACTTACCGCCAAAAGCCAGACATGTTCTTCTGCTAGATCTTCTGCATGGAAAGCAGCGTTAAGGAAATTAACGATTGCATCTGCAGACGAAAGCCTTTGGACTTCAGGATAATTTTTTGAAGATTCTTTAACAAGTATTGGGATTTTTTCATCGTCTATGCGAATAGAATAAATATTTCCTCTCATCATGACTCCTTTCTTCTTTATAGATTTAAAATTCATATTTAATATGTCAGATGACTTAAAATATAAAAGATCGTAAAATAAAAAACGGGCTTGCTTTCGCAAACCCGTCTAATTCATTACAACCCTAACATTAACCGAGCACTCGCCTCTTTGCTAATATCCTGTCCGTTACACTCAGCAAGGAATCTCTTTTGTAATCGGCTTACCGATGCATTCTGCTCAATTACCTTGTGTAAATCCTCTTTAGCGACAATGCTTCTCATTACTCTCATTACTCTCATTTCTTTTTCCTCCATTTTTCATAAAAAATTGTTTCGAAGCGAAACCTTAAAATTATTTTTAATATGTCAGATATTTCAAAAATAACGAATCATAAAAAATAGCAAAAACGGGCTTGCTTCCGCAAACCCGCCTGATCTTATTTTGCATATTCTGCAT
>OGXD01000274.1_pt1 | contig 45345 bp, 38 predicted proteins | sample 1576211 | NCBI WGS metagenome assembly OGXD01 (sample SAMEA3541470, study PRJEB24748) | human gut metagenome | biome: human gut; feature: human-associated habitat; material: faeces | place: China | collected 2012
AATTGAGTTTGCCAGCAATTTCCCATATCCGTTTTGCTAGTTCCGGGTCATGGCAGATGTGCTCTGGGTCATTAAGGACGCGGGAAACAGTGGATGGTGATGTATTAGCCAGTTCGGATATTTTTTTAATCGACATAGTGCCTCCTTCCTAGGTGAATAACCTGAAATCGATTTCATAAATAACGATTCCTTGTGCTGTCAATATATGGAATTATAACGAGAAATCATGGCAAAAAAATTACGAAAACGATTTCAAATTATGGGATTTTTTATCAAAATAAAAAATAATAAACTATTTTCATAAAAAACAAAAAGGAGGATATAGAAACATGAAAAAACTAATATTGACAGGAATTATGTTGTTGATGGTTTTAGGAGTTAGTGGATGCCGTAATAATAATGATGAAGCAAATTCGATTAAGGTGGGATATTTTAATAATGTGACGCATGCGCAGGCTCTTTTGATGAAGTCAGAGAAAAGTCTTGAGAATACTTTTGGGAAGGATATCAATGTTAAATGGACAGCCTTTAATGCCGGACCGGCAGAGGTAGAAGCTCTGTTTGCCGGAGATATCGATATCGGTTACATTGGGCCTGTACCCGCAATTAGTGCGAATGTTAAGTCTAATGGTGATGTGCAGATTCTCTCTGGCGCAGCACTGGAGCGTATCCGGTTTATGACTTCCCATCCGAAGGATTTATCGGAAGAACTGATCGAAGTGATGAAGAATTCCAAAAAGATCTGCAATCACCTTCATTTGCCATTGCAGTCTGGAAGCAGCCGCATTTTAAAAATTATGAACCGTCATTATGACAAGGAACATTATCTGGAATTGGTGGATAAGATCAGGGCGGCAGTGCCGGATATTGCACTTACAACCGATATTATCGTAGGTTTCCCGGGAGAGACCGAGGAAGATTTTGAGGAGACGATGGATGTTGTGCGCAGAGTCCGCTATGACAGTGCGTTTACGTTTATATATTCCAAGAGAACCGGAACACCGGCAGCGACAATGGATGACCAGATTCAGGAAGAGGTGATCAAGGAACGATTTGACCGTCTGCTGCATGAGGTTCAGACAATTTCTGCTGAGAAGGCGGGAAAACTTACAGGTCAGACACTTCCGGTATTAGTTGAGGAAGTGAACGGACAGGATGCATCTCTTGTCACCGGAAAACTGACTAATAATTCAACGGTACATTTCCCGGGAACGGCGGACATGATCGGAACGATCCAGAATGTTGTGCTTGAGGAATGTAAAGGATTCTATTACATTGGCAGACTTGCTTAATGATTCGTGAAAGCAGGATAAAAAAGGATGTATGCATATATAAAAGGAACATTAGAAGAGACAGGCGAAGATTATATCGTGGTCGAGGCTGGCGGGATCGGGTATCAGATCTTTACGACAGGTCAGACCTTTCAGTATCTGCCGTCCATGGGGGAAGAGGTAAAAGTTTATACTTATCTGCATGTGCGGGAGGATGCGATGATCTTATTTGGATTTCTCACCAAAGATGATCTGTTTGTGTTCAGACTCCTGCTTGGAGTGAGCGGAATCGGACCGAAAGGCGCACTTGCGATACTCTCTGTCATGACGACAGATGACCTCCGGTTTGCTGTGCTTGGAGATGATGCAAAGGCAATCGCAAAAGCGCCGGGTGTCGGAGCAAAGACGGCACAGCGTCTGATTCTGGAATTAAAAGATAAATTGAGCCTTGAGGATGCATTTGAGCAGAAACTGGCAAAGAATGATAACCCGGTCCAGAACAAAGCCAAAGGAGCAAAAAATGAGGCCATTGAGGCACTGGTTGCGCTGGGTTATTCCTCCTCAGAGGCATTAAAAGCATTAAACGGTATTGAGATTACAGATGATACCGATGTGGAAGACATCTTAAAGGCTGCATTGAAAAATATGGCTTTTATGTAAAAAAGGACAGGTAACATGGAAAAGAGAGTAATTTCCACTCAGGTTCAGGATGAGGATATTAAAATTGAAAAAAATCTAAGACCGCAGACGTTAGACGATTACATTGGACAGCAGAAAGCCAAGAAGAATTTAAAGGTTTACATTGAAGCGGCAAAACAGCGTGGAGAATCTTTGGATCATGTCCTGTTTTTTGGACCTCCGGGACTTGGCAAGACCACATTGGCGGGCATTATTGCAAATGAGATGGGAACCCACATGAAGATCACTTCTGGACCTGCAATTGGAAAGCCGGGTGAGATGGCGGCAATCTTAAGCAATCTGCAGGAGGGAGATATTTTGTTCGTGGATGAGATCCATCGCCTGAACCGCCAGGTGGAAGAGGTGCTCTATCCGGCCATGGAGGATTACGTGATCGATATTATGATCGGAAAAGGGGCTACCGCACGTTCCATCCGTCTTGACCTTCCGAAGTTTACACTGGTAGGGGCAACGACAAGGGCAGGTCTTTTGTCTGCACCGCTCCGGGACAGGTTTGGTGTGATCCATCATCTTGAATTTTACACGGTGGATGAACTGAAAACCATTATTATCCATTCGTCAGAGAAGTTAGGCGTTGAGATTGACGAGGATGGAGCCTACGAGCTTGCAAGAAGATCAAGAGGAACACCGCGTCTCGCCAATCGTCTTTTAAAGCGTGTCAGAGATTTTGCAGAAGTGAAATATGACGGAAGGATCACAAAAGATGTTGCGTCTTTTGCGTTAGATCTTTTGGAAGTCGACAAGTTTGGTCTTGATCAGAATGACAGGAACATCCTGATGACAATTATTGAAAAGTTTCAGGGCGGACCGGTGGGACTGGACACACTGGCAGCTTCCATCGGGGAGGATTCCGGAACAATCGAAGATGTCTACGAGCCGTATCTTGTCCAGAACGGTTTTGTGATCCGGACACCAAAGGGCAGAATGGTAACAGATCTTGCCTATCAGCATTTTGGAATTGAAAAATAGTGCAAGTTGTTATTGCTTTTACAATATCTTGCTTATATAATATATAACATATACTATAGCTTGTACGTATATTGGAAAAGGCAAAAGCCTGCCGGGAGGAGATCGTTATGTCTGAGAAGTCCAGTGCTGAAGTGATCATTGGCGGTAAAGTTTATACTTTAAGCGGCTATGAAGGAGAAGAATATCTGCAGAAGGTAGCAGCTTATATCAACAATAAAATCAATGAGTTTGATTCCATGGAAGACTATCGGAGATTTCCGACGGATATGAAAGCAACTCTGTTACAGCTGAATATTGCGGATGATTATTTTAAGGCAAAAGCACAGGTGGAGAAGTTAGAACAGGATATTGAGATGAAGGATCGTGAGATTTACAATCTGAAGCATGATCTGATCTCAAACCAGATCAAAACCGAGAGCGATGAGAAGACTCTGACAGAATTGCAGGCTGAGAATAAAGAACTTCTGTTGAGCAAAGCCAAATTAGAGGCTGCGAACAAAGAACTTCTGTTAAACAAAACAAAACTGGAGGCTTCTTTAGAGGATGCCCTGCTTGGAAAAGTTCCTGGTGCAAAGAAGCACGGAGAAGAAAAGAACGCAAAAAAAGAAGAATAGATACGGGGACGATTTTATCGTCCCTTTTTCCTTATAGACAATGTTCAGGTTTGAAAATAAACAGGTGAAAAGATGAAAAAAAATCAATTAGAATTATTAGCACCGGCCGGTTCGTATGATATTTTCAGGGCGGTACTAAATGCAGGGGCAGATGCTGTGTACGTAGGTGGCGGACAGTTCGGCGCCAGAGCGTATGCCAATAATTTTTCCGAGGAAGAACTGCTGCGTGCAATTGACGAAGCACATATTCATGGAAAACAACTCTATCTTACCGTAAATACGCTGTTGAAAGAAGAAGAGTTAGAAGCGCAGTTATATGACTATCTGCGCCCATATTATGAGCAGGGATTAGATGCCGTGATCGTGCAGGATATGGGGGCTTTTCAGTTTATCCGTGAGTATTTTCCGAAAATGGATATTCACACAAGTACCCAGATGACTATCTGTAACCGTTATGGTGCGGAAATGATGAAAGAGCTTGGGGCGACAAGGGTCGTGACAGCGCGTGAGATGTCGTTTGCGGAGATTAAGGATATTGCAGATCATGTGGATATCGAGATCGAAAGTTTTGTGCATGGAGCATTGTGTTACTGTTATTCCGGACAGTGTCTGCTCAGCAGTATGCTTGGAGGCAGGAGCGGAAACCGCGGCAGATGTGCGCAGCCATGCAGGCTTCCCTATGAAGTTTACGATGCGAAGCGGAAAAAAATTGCCTGTGAGCCATTTGTGTTAAGCCCGAAAGATCTCTGCACGATCGAGGATATCCCAAAGCTTGCAGAGAGCGGTATTTTCTCGTTTAAAATCGAAGGCAGAATGAAACAGGCAGAATATGCTGCCGGTGTTGTGTCTGTCTATCGCAGATATATAGATCGATATTTCGAATATGGGGCGAAAGACTATCATGTATCCAAAGAGGATATGCAAAAGCTTTATGACTTTGGAAACCGGAGCGGTTTTACGAAGGGTTATTATGAGAAACATAATGGAAAAGATATGATTACGTTCCAGAAACCAAACCATGCAAAAGGAAATGAAGCGCTTCAGGAGAAAGTCAGGGAAGAGTTCTGCCGTGGTGAAATAAAAGAAAAAATCAATGGAAATTTAATATTATCCCAAGATTCGTCTGCTATACTGGACGTGACACTGGGCGATCTTCGTTATACAGCATGCGGTGATGTGGTACAGCCTGCATTAAAGCAGCCTTTATCCATGGAAAAGGTACGTGAGAACATGGAGAAAACAGGAAACACACCGTTTGAGTTTGAGAATCTTACCATTGCGATGAGAGATGCCATTTTCCTTCCGATGAAATCCTTAAACCAGCTCAGAAGAGATGCGTTAGAAGGACTGGAAAAGCTTTGTGTGGAACAGTTCCGCAGGGAGGTGGAACAGGTGGATCGTGCCGGAATGAAGGTGCAGGAGAGTACAGCCGGTACACCAGAGAAATATTTGTCTGCCCTGGCAGAGCAGAGATGTCAGTTACAGCCGCTTTTAGAGTCAGAACTGGTTTCTGATATTTATCTGGATCAGGGCTGCTACCGCAGAAAGGACTTGTGGGAAGAAGTAAAAGAGGATGCTGCAAAAATTCATGCGGCTGGGAAAAAGGCATATTATGTGTTTCCATCTGTTTTTCGGAAAAATGCCTCAGATTTTTATCTGGGATCCCTGAAAAAACTGGACAGCTGTTCTTTGGATGGAGTGGTGGTGAAGAGTCTGGATGCAGTCTGGTTTGTACACAGGTATCTGCCGCAGATGCCAATGATCCTGGATCAGGGGCTTTATACTTACAATCACAGGGCACAGGAAATATTGCGTGAATTTTGCACGATCCGTATGACGGCGCCTTACGAATTAAACCGTGGTGAACTGAAAAAGAGGGATAATACAGACAGCGAGGTGGTACTTTATGGATATCTCCCGCTGATGACATCGGCGCAGTGTGTGCATGCCAATACCGGAAAATGTGACACGACATCTGTAGTAACATATTTAAAAGACCGTTATGGAAAATTTTTCCCGGTCAAAAATAACTGTATGGAATGTTATAATACCATTTATAATACGATGCCACTGATGCTGTTTGGCTATGGGAAAGAGCTGCAAAAAGCAGATTTTTCCAGCTTCAGACTGAATTTTACGGTGGAGAGCGAGGAGGAAGTGCGGCAGATCCTTGCGATTTATGAGACTGTATTTTATGAGGGAAGAAAAAACCTTGCAGATGTGTATCAGGGGGAGTATACCAATGGTCATTATAAAAGAGGAGTAGAGTAAAACATGACGAATCTTATCATAGAAATATCAAAATATTTCATGATTTTTATGTTTGCTTTTTATACGTACGAGTGCTTTGCGGCATTTCGTCAGAAAATCAAACCGGAACAAAGAGAACATATTTTAAGCAGACAGTGCGCAGCGGTCTTTCTGATCCACTTTGATGCCTTTGCGGTGATCTATCTGGTGACGGAGGATATCAGTATACTGGTCTTTTATGCGGCGCAGGCAGTGCTTCTGGCGATGATACAGACCTGTTATCAGTTGTTTTACAGCAGATCGTCGAGACTTCTGACGAACAATCTGTGTATGCTTTTGACGATCGGGTTTATCATGCTGACAAGGCTTTCTTTTGACAGCGCCAGAAAACAATATTTTATAGCGCTGGTGTCGATGATATTTTCGCTCATCATCCCGGTATTGATCAACCGGGTTGGATTTGTGCGGAAATTATACTGGTTATTTGCGATCGTTGGGATCCTGGCGCTTCTGGTTGTGACGATCGCCGGAAATACAAGTTATGGAGCTAAAATTTCGCTCTCCATTGCAGGAATTTCGATCCAGCCGAGTGAGTTCGTAAAAATTTTATTTGTATTTTTTGTGGCGGGCATGTTATATCAGGATACTTCTTTTCAACGTGTGTGTGTGACAACGGTGATCGCTGCAATCCATGTGCTGATCCTTGTGGCATCTCGCGACCTCGGTGCAGCACTGTTGTTTTTCGTGACTTATGTGGTCATGCTTTATGTTGCAACGAAAAAAGTGCTTTATTTTGCGGGCGGACTTGCCGCCGGAAGCGCAGCTTCTGTGGTGGCTTACCATCTTTTTTCCCATATCCGGGTGAGGGTGAGAGCATGGCAGAATCCGCTGGCATATATCGATAAGGAGGGATACCAGATCTCGCAGTCACTGTTCGCCATTGGAACAGGCGGATGGTTTGGAATGGGATTATATCAGGGTCTGCCGGATAAAATACCGGTCGTAAAACAGGATTTTATTTTTTCAGCAGTCTCAGAGGAACTTGGCGGTATTTTTGCACTGTGCTTGATCATGGTATGTTTTAGCTGCTTTCTGATGTTTTTAAATATTGCGATGCAGATGAAAGATCAGTTTTATAAACTTGTGGCACTCGGACTTGGAACGATTTATGCATTTCAGGTATTCCTGACGATCGGAGGCGTCACAAAGTTTATTCCGTCTACCGGAGTGACACTTCCGCTTGTGAGTTACGGAGGAAGTTCCCTGTTAAGTTCTATGATCATTTTTGCAGTGATTCAGGGATTGTATATTTTGAGACAGGATGAAGGAGAGATAAATGCGTCTAAAAGCAGGAAAAACAGACAAAACAGAAAAAAGACAACCGGATTCGAAAACGCAGACATCGAAAAACTCTCGTAAAAACAACCGGGAATTTACGGTCATTACCTATGCAGTTCTTGTACTTTTTGTCTGCATGATGGGATATTTTGCATATTTCCAGTTTGTAAAAAGTGAAGATTTTATCAATAGTCCTTATAATAAAAGACAGGATCTTTTTGCAAGGAAGGTGACGCGAGGCGAAATTATTTCTGCCGATGGCCACATACTCGCAGAAACGATCACAGATACGGATGGGACAGAGACAAGATATTATCCGTATGCCAATATGTTTGCGCATGTCGTTGGTTTCTCTACCAACGGAAAGTCCGGACTGGAATCGATTGCCAATTTTAACCTGCTACGCTCCCACACGATGACTTTGGAGAAAGTGGTCAATGAACTTCAGGGAGAGAAGAACATTGGTGATAATGTGGTGACAACGTTAAATTATGATCTGCAGGATACGGCATACGAGGCATTAGGAAAATATGATGGATCCATTGTTGTGATGGAGCCGTCGACCGGGAAAATACTTGCCATGGTGTCAAAACCGGATTACGATCCAAATAATATCGCAGAAGACTGGGATGAACTGACAGCAGAAGGCAGTGAGAGTTCTGTGCTGTTAAACCGTGCGACGCAGGGACTTTATCCGCCGGGATCTGTGTTTAAAATTTTTACGACATTGGAATATGTACATGAAAACAGTGATTATGAAGATTATTCCTTTGACTGCAATGGTAAATTCACAGAGGGGGATTCGGTCATTCACTGTTACAAAAACAAGCGGCACGGACAGGAAGATCTGATCGGCTCATTTGCCGATTCCTGTAATTCTTCGTTTGCATCGTTAGGTCTTACTCTGAATCCGGATTCTTTTACAGAGCTGTGTGACAGCTTGCTCTTTAATACGAGCCTTCCACTCAGGTTTGAATCCTCAAAGAGCAGTTTCTCACTGGATGCGGATGCAGATGTGTCTACGGTGTTAGAGACGTCTATCGGGCAGGGAAAAACGCTGGTGACACCGATGCATATGGCGCTCGTTGTGTCAGCGATCGCCAATGACGGAGTGCTTATGAACCCTTATCTGATCGACCACACGGAAAATTATAATGGTATCGTGGTTGATGCATATGAACCGACAGAATATGGAACACTGTTGTCAGCGGAGGATGCGTCTTTAATGCAGACTTTTATGAGGGAAGTTGTGGAGGATGGAACAGGAGAGCGTCTTCTGGGGCAGAGTTATGCTGCCTCAGGAAAAACAGGAACAGCAGAGTTTTCAACGTCCTCGAAGGCTTCCCATGCATGGTTTGTGGGTTATGCCCACCGTGAGGACAAGGAAGATATCGCAGTTGCGGTTATCGTGGAGGATTCCGGATCAGGCAGTGAGTATGCAGTTCCGATCGCAAAAAAGATTTTTGATGCATATTATCAGTAAACAGGGCAGGAAAGATATTTCAGTATTGGTTGCATGAAAAAACGAAAAGTATTATACTTATAACAAAAAACCACATCAGGAGGTATTGCAATGATCGAGGCAACAAGTTGTGGTGGTGTGGTAATATTCCGGGGTAAGATACTTCTCTTATATAAGAATTATAAGAATAAATATGAGGGCTGGGTTCTTCCGAAAGGAACTGTGGAAGATGGGGAAGAATTCAGGGATACTGCAACTCGTGAAGTGTTAGAAGAGACAGGAGCGGCGGCGAGTATCATTAAGTATATTGGAAAGAGCCAGTATACGTTTACCGTGCCGGAGGATACCGTGGAGAAGGAAGTACACTGGTATCTGATGATGGCAGACAGTTATTACAGCAAACCACAGCGTGAGGAATATTTTGTTGATTCCGGATATTACAAATATCATGAGGCTTATCATCTGCTCAAATTTGCGAATGAGAAGCAGATTTTAGAGAAAGCTTATAATGAATATCTGGAGTTGAAGAAAAACAATTTGTGGGGCAGCCACAAGTACTTTTAATGTGAGGATTCGCATGAAATGGTATGACGATTTATACGTAGGCGAGAGCATCGTACATAAGACAAATAAGATCAAATGGAAAATTCGTCATAATGCAGGGCAGATTAATATTTACGTGATCACTCTGGCATCAAGTGAGAAGAATTTATTAGATATCATTCCTTCGTATGAACTGCTGCAAAAGGGCTACCCGAAGAAGCAGTTATATGTCATTGGATTGGCAAAAGGATATGATGAGGCAGTGGAAGTCGCTGCGTCTGTGATCGATGAAGTTTACCGCCAGACCGGGGCATTTGAGGTGGCTTCATATCTCAGGGAAAAAAGGAGGAGAAAAGCAGAATGACCGCCGTGTTACTCACAATCTTAAAAATCATTGGGATTGTGCTGCTGGTGATTCTTGGAATCATGCTTTTTCTGCTGGCAGTCTTATTGTTTGTACCGGTACGTTATTCCGTGAAAGGAACAGTCGATAACAATATCACCGCAGAGGGCAAAATAAGCTGGTTATGTTCGATATTCCGATATGATTTTACTTTTCAGGAGCAGGAATTGAACGGCGAAGTCCGGATATTTGGCTTTCGTCCGAAGAAAAAAGAGAGAGTATCGGAAGAAGAGCTGGAGGAGGAAGCTGTTCCTGAAGTAAAAGACAGGGTGGAAGAGCTTGTTTCTGATCTTGTTTCGTCTGCCGGGGAAGAAGATAAATCGGAGAAAAATCCGATTAAGCCAGAGCAGGATCAAGAGGTAGATTCTCATAAGGGTAAGCAGAACAGAAAATCATCCGATAAAAATTCCCGACCATCCAGAAAAAATATTTTCATGCGGATGTGGGATAAAATAAAAAGCTTCCTGAAAAAAATCAAGAATTTTTTCATAGGCATACAAAAGAGGTTGACCGGTTTCAAAGAGTTCGTGGTAAAAGTCAAAGAGATTGTGACGGACACGAAAAATCAGTATGCTGTGAGGCGATTGTGGGAAGAATTATTATATCTGCTCAAACATTTTGGCTTTCGGAAAATCCATACAGAACTGACGTTTGCGCTGGCTGATCCGGCGCTTACCGGACAGGTGTTAGGTATTTTGTGCATGATGCCTTTTTTGTATCAGTATGATTTTCATATATTCCCTGATTTTGAATCTGAATCATATTATATCAGGGGCAGTTATGATGTGAAGGGCAGAATACAGCTTATCTTTTTGCTGGTTACCGCAATTCGTCTGCTGGCAGATAAAGAAATCCGAAGTTTTCTTAAAAAGTTATTAGATCACAGAGAATAAAAATTGTATACAAAAAACAGGTAAAATAGAAAGGTGGCAGTAACAATGGGAGACAATAGTTTTCATACAACAGTAGAATCTTTATTCAAGGGAATGGACAGTTTTATTACAACAAAAACGGTGGTTGGTGATGCAATCCATATCGGTGATACCATTATTTTACCATTGGTGGATGTTTCCTTTGGCGTGGCAGCCGGAGCGTTCAGCCAGGAGAAGAAAAACAATGGTGCCGGTGGTATGGGCGGAAAGATCACACCGAGCGCTGTGTTAGTGATCCAGAATGGAACAACCAAGCTTGTCAACATCAAAAATCAGGATGGACTTACGAAAGTGCTGGATATGGTGCCGGACTTTGTGAACAAATTCACATCAAAAGGTGAGAAAGAGAATGTTGTGGAAGAATCAGAAGATGATTCAGTTGCAAAGAAAACAGCAGCAAAAGAGATGGAGCAGATTTTAAGTGATTCTGTCAATAAAGAGGAATAATTTTAATGGATTTTCAAACATTAGGTGTTTTGTTATATCGTACACGAGAGAAAAAACACTTAAGTTTATTGGATGTGTGCTCGGGGATTTGTTCGCAGTCGACTTTGTCGCGCGTTGAACAGGGAAGCAGGGAATTAGATTCGCTTACAAGTGAAATGCTGCTTGGCAGAATCGGACGTGAAGTTACACGCTTTGAATTGATTTTAAATGCGGAAGATTATTATCTGAATCAATTGCGAATTGAAATTAATGAGAATATTGAAGAAAAAAATTATATAAAGGCAAAAGAAAAAATTAATTTATACAGACAACATATGCCAGCAGAGGGAAAAGTACATGAACAATTTTGCTGTTATATGGAGTGCCGGATATTAATTGCTCAAAATGAAATAACAGAGAAACTTTCAGCATTGCTATTGCGGGCGATACGTTATACGATACCAGACTATTTATTGGAAAATTGTGTCAGCAGAAGGTTGTATAGTCCTGTTGAAATAGAATTGATTCGTATGCATATAACATATAATGACCGAAAATGCGAATGTAATGAAGTGGAATTATTTTTAATTATGGATTTTGTGACAGAGTTTTATAGTTTAAAACAACAGGAAAAAATAGAAATTCCACTTCTGGTAGATTGTGTAAAATATGAGATTGCATTAGAAAAATATAATAGGGCATTAGCATCAATAGAAAGAGCATTGGACATTATTTCAGTGGGTCGGAGTATGCAATATGTTGGCGAATTGCATTTCTTAAAAGCACAGGTGTTGAGTTGTGTCCAGAATAGTATAGATAAGAATCGTGAATGGCAAGATGAATGTAAAAGAGAATGTTTTATGGCATATGTTGTTTTTGGCGTTATGGGGAAGAAAGAAGAAAAAGAAGAAATCTACAAATACTGTTTGGAGAAATTAAATTGGCAAATTACAGAGCAAATGATGTTATCAGATTGACAAGAAAAGCAGTGGGACTTTCGCAGGAAGCTATAAGTGAGGGCATCTGCTCAGTGGAAACTTTTTCTAGAATTGAAAGAGGAAAAACGAAGATAAAGGGTGACACTTATAAAAAAATTATGGAGCGTCTGGAACGAAACACAGACAAGTTCTATGCAGTGTGTAGTGGGGAAGATGTTGATCTGCTGGATGATGTGGCTGCAATTGAAAATGCGATTGCAAAGTTTGATTATCAGCTTGCTGATTCGATTTTGGGGAATGTGAGGGAGAACATTGGAGATACACCGGAAAATAAACAGTATGTAGAGGGCATAAAAGCGATTATTGATCATGGGAATGGAAAAATAAGCGCTGAGACAGAAAAATTATATCTGGAGCATGCATTGATGCTGACAGTACCGGATTATAAAATTTTTTTACATAAAAGTTGTGCTGAAGTATATCCCTATACAGAGCATGAAATAATTATTCTTATGAATATTGCGGCATGTAATGCCAGAACAGGCAATCCGGAGGGCGAGATCCAAATTTATAATATGCTGTTGAAGTGTTTTCAGAATGGTTATATCAGTGGTGAAAAATGTATTCAATTAAAAATTACAATTTTACGTAATCTGGCATATGCATTAGGAAGAAAAGAAAAGTATCATGCTGCAATTAAAATGACTGAATGTGTAAAAAAATTGTCCTTAAAATATGATTATGGGTATAAATTATGTATCGCAATTAATGATATGAGCTGGATTTATAGAAATTTATATGAAAATGAATTACAAGAAGAATATTATAATATTGGAAAACAGCAGTATCGCCAGGCGTATTATCTTGCGTTGGCACGCAAGGATAACATCTTGGCAGAAAAACTGAAAAATGGATATCAGAGGTTTTATCAGTCTGATATTGAGATTGTTTAGGCTATTTCATTTATATCAACATCATTTTCGATACGAGTTGGACAGGGAATATCTTCATATTTTTTTGAAGAAAATGATAACAAGATATTAAGTGAAAATAGTGTAAGACAAAGTGTAAATATTAATTTTTGAAATTTTTTCATTTAACATGTTCTCCTTTGTGTATTAAATTTTTTACTAATATTAACGCTGATAATTAAAAAAAACTACGTCAGAATTGGAAAATATATTTTTTCCAATTCTGACGTGTTTTTTTGATATATACATAGATATAATAATCACATGTTAAGCTTAACAAATAAAAAAGGAGGTAGCAGAATGAAGATTTTAAATGAGGTCATCAAAGAAAAACCTGATTCAAAACATATAGATTTGTGTTGCAATGGTGTACAGTTTTAATAAAAAAGAAGGGATTCTAATATATTGGAATCCCTTAAAAATTTTGGGAGCAATAAAAAAATGAAAGAATCTCTTTTTAATTATAGATTTGAATATGAAAATCAAAAATACATTTTTAATACTAATAACAATGGTTTAATACAAATAAACAATGACATATTTACGGAAGAAGAAAGAGAATATTTAAGAGTAAACCGATTTTGGGTTGATGATAATGAAGATGAGATTGCATTGCTTGAAAGAGAAATAAATCATAATATTCAAAAGAGACAGAAAGAGTTAGAACTTACAATTGCACTAACTAATTATTGTAATTTCTCATGTGTATATTGTTATCAGAATAAAAATGAAAAATTGATGACTACAGAAGTTGCAAACATGATTATAGAAAAGATTGACAGAATTTTAAATGATAACATATTTGAGGGGATTAATATTCATTATTTTGGTGGAGAACCGTTGTTAAATATACCTGTTTTAATTTATTTGGATGAAAATATTAAAAAGATTACAGATAAAATTGGAATTGTGTATAAGGCATTTTTAACTACTAATGGTTCAATGTTAAGTAAAGAATTATTACAAAAAGTAAAGTTTTCGTCAATACAGCTTACGTTTGACGGACTTGAAAAAACACATGATAGACTTAGAGTGTCCGACCATTTCCATTTTAAAGAGGAGATTGAACTTATTGAGAATATAATGAATTTCTCACAAGCAAAAGTTTTGCTTCGGACTAATATTTGCAAAGAAAATAAAGATGAAATCATAGCATTACATAAATATATATTTGAGAAGTTTGGTAATGAAAGAATTGAAATTAATCCAAATCGTACAATTAAATATCATCAAGATGATTCATTTGAAATGCTTTCTGTACAAGAGTATGCAGAAGTGGCATATCAAATAAAATTATTATGGTCTGAACAAAAAGGAAAATTCGAACTGCCAGTTCCTAGAAGTACACCATGCAAATTTCCATATGGAAATGCATATGCAATTAGTCCAGAAGGTTACTGTACTTTTTGCAGTGGCTCTATGGATCAAGAGAAAAAATATTTTTTTGATGTCGATATTGAAAATAAAAAAATGTTTTCTGTTCGCAAAGAATGCAAAAAATGCAATATATTACCATTATGTTTGGGTGGGTGCATAATACAATACAATTTGAGAGCTGGGGCATGTACATATGAAAAATATGAATTAAAGAATATTTTGATTTCTTATATTAAACATATTTCTTAAATAAATCCAGAAAGCTTAAGGAGCCTGTGAAAAATGAAAACAAAAGAATTAGAAAAATATCCGCTGCAAATTCTGATGATGACACTGACATCTTTTTTGACATTGTTAATTCCAAAATTGCTGAGTTACCTTATAGATGATATTCTAATGGCGAATAATAAAGAAAAGATACTGCCATGGTTTATGATTACGTTCGGAGTTACAAGTCTGCTGATGATAATGAAGTTTTACTTTATTACATACAACCCGATTAAGATTGGAATAAAAAATACATTTAGATTGCAGATAAAGGCGGCAAAAGACATATTAAATATGAATCAGTCTGTATATGCAGATGAGGACAAAGGATATTATTATAATGTGTGTTCAAACAGTTGTGCTGCTTATGGAGATTTATATGAAGAAATACATCTGAATTTAATTAGTTGTTTTATTTACGTGTGTGGAATCCTTGCAGTAGTTTTTATGACCAATATTTATCTGGGCATTTTTTTTATCGTATATGGAATCGTTTTAATAATTGTTTCCCTTAATATTTCGAAACCGCTATTTGATATGCAAAAAAATGTTATGGTAAAGCAGGATAGATATTTAAATGGTATTCGAAATATTATCGAAAATAAAATTGGAATCAATGCGTTACATAGAGAAAAATTCTTTGCAGATGAATATAAACAAAATATTGTTCCGTATGAAAAACATGTTTTAAGGTATCGTTTTTTAGAATGTTTATGCCGACAGGCTCCCAATATATTGGATCAGGTGTGTTTAGTGGTGTTTTTGTTTATAGGAGGAAATTTAGTTTTGAATCAACAGATTTCGATTGGAGAATTTCTGATGATGTATCAATATATGGCGTATTTCTCTGATCCAATTACTACAGCATGTGCTATTTTGATGAGATACAGGGCAAATATGGTACATGTGGCACGTATTGATAAATTATCAGATGATGCAAAGATTCCGAAAGAAACAAAAAAATATATGACAAATACAGAAAATCTTTTTTTCACAGAAAAGTATGATTTCTATAAAGGAAAGGAAAAAACAGATTTTCTGTTTCATATTGATAAACTCAAAATAAAAAAGGGTGGGTTATATGTAATAAAGGGAGAAAATGGAAGCGGAAAAAGTATGTTTTTGAATTTACTGTTTGGAAACGTTAAATTATCTTTTTCACGAGGTGGGTTCATACTTACCGATGAAATGGATGAGGCAGCATTTTTAACCTATCCAATCTTTACAGTTGATGGAGATTTTATGAAAAACATGTATGAGATTCCTATTGATAAAGAACTTATGCATTTATTACAGGTAGATTTTTCGGATAAGGAAATTTTAAGCAATCCTGTGAATTTAAGTTACGGACAGCAGCAAAAACTTGCGCTGTTACGAGTTTTTGGCTTGAATAGCCCGATTCTTTTTTTAGATGAACCTTTGTCAAATCTGGATAAGAAAACACAGGAGAATGTGGTGGCATACATTCGGAAATTGAAAGGAGAAAAAACAATATTGGTTGTCATGCATAGTGATGAATTGGATGAGGCGGCAGACAGTGTAATATATATTGAAAATAAAAAATTAATACAAAAGTAGTAGGATATGAGTATACAAAAAGGCATATATTAATAGTGATATATGTCTTTTTTGGTGTCCGTATGAAACGTATCATAGGCTTTGCGTTATTCTTTTTTGGGCTTGGAATGCTTGCGATGTTTCTGATCCCGGGCGATTTCTGTGGGATTTTAATTATGATCGGCTGTATCCTGCTTGGATATTATCTTTTTTGTGGTTGCTAGTACACCGAATAATAAATTCATCCGGCGTCAATGTATCAGAAACTTATTATTCGGTGTACTAGTGTGCGGTATCGTTGGATTTCCGTACATGAACAGAGCAGTGTACAGTGACGGTTATGGGATGAAATAATTTGAAATTCGTATCCTTGCGGAGCATTTTTAAAAATCGGAAAGTTACGTTGCAGGTTTCCGATTAAAAAAAGAGAACTGCAATGCAGTTCTCTACGTTTCAAGACTAAGCTCTCTCAACTTTTCCGGATCTCAAACAGGAAGCACATACATATAATTTTCTAGGTGTTCCGTTAACTTTGCAGCTAACACGTTTGATGTTTGATTTCCAAACTCTATTTGATCTTCTATGTGAATGGCTTACTTTAATTCCGTAATGATTGCCTTTTCCACAAACTGCACAATTTGCCATTTGCTTTGCACCTCCTCGCATCTTTCTAAGCCTATATGTATAAACAGGCTCACAACATGATTTATTCTATCAGAAAAAAAAAGATATTGCAAGTGAAAATTAAAAAAAATATAAAAAATGTAATTTATGACTATGAATTTTGGAAAAAAGCGGTTATAATAGACACTAAACTAGCGTTATTATGTGTGAGAGAGAAAACTGGTCAGTCAGTGGCTTTCTTACAAATATAAAGAAAGGCATGGTTAATGAGTATGAATGGACAGATGGAGACCAAATTAGGTAAGGTTACGATAGACCCTGAAGTAATTGCATTATATGCAGGTTCTGTTGCGGTAGAGTGTTTCGGAATCGTAGGCATGGCTGCTGTCAATATGAAAGACGGACTGGTAAAATTATTGAAGAAAGATTACCTGACACATGGTATTAACGTGTCTGTGAATGAAGATAATAAAATTACAATCGATTTTCATGTGATCGTTTCTTATGGTGTGAGCATCAGTACAGTGACCGATAATCTGATCGAGACAGTCAGATACAAAGTGGAGGAGTTCACTGGAATGGAAATTGAGAAGATTAACATTTACGTTGAAGGCGTACGTGTCATTGATTAAGGAGGATTTTAAAAGTGGAAGTCACTACAATAAATGCTGAACTTTTTGCCAGAATGTTTCTGGCAGGAGCTAACAACTTAGAGGCTAAGAAGGAATGGATCAATGAGCTGAATGTATTCCCTGTTCCGGATGGAGATACCGGAACGAATATGTCAATGACAATTATGTCAGCAGCAAAGGAAGTTGCAGCGATTGAGAATCCAACCATGGCTTCATTGGCAAAAGCAATTTCTTCCGGATCATTACGTGGGGCAAGAGGTAACTCTGGTGTTATTTTATCCCAGTTATTCCGTGGTTTTACAAAGGTGATCGCAGAATATGATGAACTGACCGTACAGATTCTTTCAGATGCATTTCAGAAGGGAACCGAGACTGCATATAAGGCAGTTATGAAACCGAAAGAGGGAACAATACTTACGGTTGCCAAAGGAATGTCTGATAAAGCTGCCGAGTTAGGAGAGGAGACAGACGACCTCGCATATTTCTGTGAGGAGATCATCAAAGAGGGTGACCATGTTCTGAGCAAGACACCGGATATGCTTCCGGTTTTAAAACAGGCAGGCGTTGTGGATTCCGGCGGACAGGGCTTAATGCAGGTATTAAAAGGTGCATTTGATGCTCTTATGGGCAAAGAAGTGGATTACAAGGTTGAGACAGTTTCTACAGGAAGCAGCAGTCAGGGCACAGCTTCTAATCCTTATATTGACGCACAGGCAGAGCAGGAGATCACCTTTACTTACTGCACACAGTTTTTGATCATGTTAGAGCATCCGTTCACGGAGAATCAGGAGACAGAGTTTAAGAGCTATTTAGAGTCCATCGGTGATTCTATCGTTGTAGTTGCAGATGATGAGATCGTGAAAGTACATGTACATACCAATGATCCGGGTATGGCAATGCAGAGAGGTCTTACTTACGGAAGCCTTACAACTATTATTATTGAGAACATGCGTTTAGAGCGTGATGAGAAGATTTCTGCAATGAAAGAAAAAGAGATGCAGAACACTGCAAATGCAGAGAACGAGATCAGGGCAGCAGAGGAAAATGAGCAGGAAGTTCCAGCAGAGGAAAAAGAAATGGGATTCATTTCTGTAAGCATCGGAGAGGGTATCAATGAGATTTTCCGTGGACTGGGCGTGGACTATATCATCGAAGGCGGACAGACCATGAACCCAAGTACGGAAGATATGCTCAATGCAATCGAGAAAGTGAATGCGAAGAATATTTTCATTCTTCCGAATAATAAAAATATTATTATGGCAGCAAATCAGGCAGCTTCCCTGACAGAGGATAAGAACATTATTGTAATTCCTACCAAGACGATTCCACAGGGTATTACAGCACTTGTCAATTATATTCCGGACAGCACACCGGAAGACAATGCGGAGCGCATGGGTGAGGAAATCCAGCTGGTCAAGACCGGTCAGGTGACTTACGCAGTCCGTGATACTGTGATCGATGACAAAGAGATCAAACAGGATGACTACATGGGAATCGGTGACAAGGGAATCCTTTCCGTTGGCACAGACATGGAGAAAACGGTTCTTGAGATGATCGGTGAAATGATCGATGAGGATTCTGCAATTTTAAGTATTTACTATGGCGAGGAAATGAACGAGGATTCTGCCAACGAGATCGCAGAAAAAGTGGAAGAGGAATATCCAGATGTAGAAGTGGAAGTACATTACGGTGGACAGCCAATTTACTATTATGTGATTTCCGTAGAATAAAAGTATGAGATTAAATTCATCCATAAAAGAAGTGAAAGGGATCGGCGATAAAACAGCCGGTCTTTTTCTTAAAATAAATATTGAGACAATCCGGGATCTGATTTCCTATTTCCCAAGAACTTATGTGCAGTTCCCGGAGATCAAACGTCCTGACGAAGTGGTGGAGGGGGAGACTGCGGCAGTCATAGGGCAGATCCGGCAGACTCCGATTGTGAAGAGAGTGCGCAGCATGCAGATCACGGTGACTTCGATTGTCGGCATGGGAAAACGCCTGGAACTGGTGTGGTTTCGGCTTCCATACATCAAAAACAGCCTTCATCCGGGCGAAAATTATGTGTTTTACGGCAAGGTACAACACAAAAACGGAAGGTTTGTCATGGAGCAGCCGGCAATTTATACGCCGGAAAAATATGAGGCGATGGAACATTTGCTGCTTCCGGTTTACACCCTGCCGAAAGGATTATCAAATCAGCTTATGCTGAAAGCAGAGCGGTCTGTTTTGGAGGAAGAACATTTATTCCGGGATTATCTGCCGACAGAACTGAGGGAAAAGCATCAGCTCTGTGAGTATAATTATGCAATCAAACAGATTCATTTCCCGGACGATATGGAGACGTTGATCGAGGCAAGAAAACGGCTTGTGTTTGACGAACTCTTTTTATTTATCTTAAACCTGCAATATCAGAAAGAAAAAAAAGAAAAAGAGAAAAATCAGTTTTCTTTCCAGTCGGATGATTTTGTGGAGCAGCTGATCGAAAAACTGCCGTATAAGCTCACAAATGCCCAATTGCGGGCATTGTCAGAGGTACGGACGGACATGCGGAGTGACTACGTCATGCAGCGTCTGATTCAGGGAGATGTCGGTTCCGGAAAGACGATCATTGCGTTTTTGGCGATGGCAGACACTGCACACAATGGCTGTCAGTCTGCGATTATGGCACCGACAGAGGTGCTTGCAAGACAGCATTACGAATCATTTCAGAGCATGTGTGAGATATTTGGACTGGATTTTCCAGTGATTCTTATCACGGGTTCCATGACTGCAAAACAGAAAAAGCTGGCATATCAGGAGATTTTAGATCACCCGGATGCACTGATCATCGGAACACATGCGCTGATACAGGAAAAGGTGATTTATCAGAACCTTGCGCTTGTGATCACAGACGAGCAGCACCGGTTTGGCGTAAAACAGCGTGAAATATTTTCGGAAAAAGGAACAAAGCCGCATATTCTTGTCATGAGTGCAACTCCGATTCCACGAACGCTTGCCATTATTTTATACGGTGATCTGGACATTTCCGTGGTAGATGAGGTACCGGCAAAACGTCTGCCAATCAAAAACTGTGTGGTGGACACCAGATACCGTCCGAAAGCGTACCAGTTTATCGAAAAAGAGGTGGCTGCCGGTCATCAGGCGTATGTGATCTGTCCGTTGGTGGAAGAGAGCGAGAACATGGAGGCAGAGAATGTCACAGACTATGCGAAGCGTCTGAAAGAGGAACTGCCGGATACGATTGAAATCGGGCTTTTACATGGGCAGATGAAACCTGCACAGAAAAATGATGTCATGGAACGGTTTGCAGCAAATGAGATACAGGTGCTCGTGTCGACTACAGTTGTAGAAGTTGGAGTGAATGTTCCGAATGCAACGGTTATGATGATCGAAAATGCGGAACATTTTGGTCTTGCACAGCTTCACCAGCTTCGTGGGCGTGTTGGACGAGGGGATGCACAGTCTTATTGTATTATGGTCAATTGCAGCGATTCTAAAGAATCGCAGAAGCGTCTGGATATTTTGAATAAATCCAACGATGGCTTTAAGATTGCGAGTGAGGATCTGAAACTGCGCGGCCCCGGAGATTTCTTTGGCATCCGTCAGTCCGGTGAAATGCAGTTTGCGCTTGCGGATATCTATCAGGATGCCTATATTATGCAGCGCGCAAGCGAGGAAGTTGCGGATATTTTAGGAAAAGACCCGGAACTTTCCAGCGAGGATCATAAAAACCTGAAAGACTATCTGGAACTGTTTTTGGCAGACCAGAGAAATAAATTAAATTTATAACGAATGAAGCAGTAAAAACTTCATACAACACGTAGAAAGAACCCTGGATCATATCAATCCAAGGTTCTTTTCTTGTTCAGGGAAATTTATTTCCCTGACATCTGCTGTTCCTGTGCTTCAATCATTTTCTTAACCATATAGCCGCCGACAGAACCATTCTGTCTGGAAGTTAAGTCACCATTGTAACCATCTTTTAATGGTACACCGATTTCGCCTGCTACCTCATATTTGAAACGGTCTAAGGCACTCTTTGCTTCTGGAACGGCTGCTCTGTTAGATGAACGATTTGACATAGTTGTCCTCCTTTGTTTTTCTGTTTTGGGTACTTTTTTCTGCTCTGGTTTATTTTAAGAACATTCAAAAATTTCTTTTTGTTTGTTCAGTGATAGTATGTGATTATTTGTTGGGAATACACATGCAGTTTTTTGCAATAGTACCAATTATTTCTTTAAAATGGGTAAACATTTACAAAAAATATTTACAAAGAGGCACACGTTGCTTATTATGAGTCTAGGAGGAAGTAAAGTACAATGAAACGCTATTTTGATTTTGACATCAATGATTATAAAGACAAAAAATGTAATTTTCATTCGCACACGGTGCGTTGCCAGCATGCAGTGGGAGAAGAGCGGGAATATGTCGAGGAGGCAATTAAGGAAGGCTTTGAGGTGATCGGCTTTTCCGACCATTCCCCTTATTTATTCAAAAATGGATATGTGTCAAGGATTCGTATGACAATGTCACAGTTGGAAGATTATGTAAAAACCATTGAGGCATTGAAAAAAGAATATCGGGATGACATCACGATTTTTTTGGCATTGGAGATGGAATATTTTCCGGGGATCTTCGAGCCGACAATCGAAGAAATCCGGCAGTATCCGATGGATTATCTGCTTCTGGCACAGCATTTCTTCTATGAAAATGAGAGTTTTCATGGCACAAGATTTGGCTGGGCGGACGAGGCTCATCTGAAAACGTACGTGGAACTGCTTATGACGGCGTTAGATACCGGATATTTTAACATGGTGGGACATCCGGATATTGTGAATTATACCGGAGATGATGCATTGTATACAAAGTACATGAAACAGCTTGCGGATCGTCTGAAGCAGGAGCGTATTCCAATCGAGATCAATGTGAACGGATTCCGTGAGGGTTATAATTATCCGGACAAAAAGTTTGTGAAACTAGGCGTGGAAAACGGAAATGATTTTATTGTCGGCGTAGACGCACATAATCCAAATGAGTATCATGATCTTGATTCTTACAAGGGATGTATCAAAATGGCAGAAGATTTCGGAGGAAAAGTATTCTGGAAATAAAAAATATCGTAGGGGTTGTGCCTCCCCTACGATATTTTTTTAATCCGAAACCAGCGTCAGCCCTGAAATGTCCGGATGGATGGTCAGGGAGTAGTTTGTGTAGTACACGACAAATCCCGGTGCGGCCCCGTTTGGTTTCTTGACATTTTTTTTCTGTAGATAATCAATCTCCACTTTCTCATCTTCGCGTCCCTTGGAGTAATATCCGGCAAGCATTCCGGCTTCCTCAAAAACGCGGTCCGGCAATTCTTCATTGTTAGATTTTACGATGACGTGGGAACCAGGCATTCCTTTTGCATGGAACCACCAGTCGTTTCCGGTTGCAAACTTGAAAGTGAGTTCATCGTTCTGGTAGTTATTTTTTCCAACATAAATATCATAGCCGTCGGTGGAGCGGTAGTGGAACGGTCTGCTTTTGATTTTTGCTTTTTTATCGGTCTTTTTCCGCTTGATATAGCCAAATTCAATCAGCTCCTCTTTGATCTGTACGAGATCGTCTTCCGTCAGGGCAATGTCTAAAGCCGTGGAGATACTTTCGAGATGTTCAATCTCTGTTTTTGTCTCTTCCGTCAGCTTGGTGAGTGCCTCATAAGTACGTTTTAATTTGTTATATCTGTCAAAATATTTCTGCGCATTTCCCTTGGCATCTAACTGTGAGTCGAGTGGAATGGTGATCATCTCGTTGGTGTAATAGTTCAGTGCCTCTAACTTTTTCGCGCCTTCCTCTAAACCATAGCCGTAGGTGTGGATCAGCTCACCGTATACTTTATATTTATCCCGTTTTTCCGTGTCTTTCAGCTGTTTTTCCTGCAATTGGTATTTCTTGCGGTTACGGTCTAAAGCAGTGGAAACGATTTTTCTCAAATCAACGGATTTTTGACGGATCCTTGTATACACATTTTTGGAAGCATAATATTCCTCCAAAACCTGTGAGATGGAATCAAAATTTTTGGCATCATAGTCCGAAAACTGTGTGAGCTCGATGCAGGAAAAATCAATCGGTTCTTTTCCTTTAAAAATAATGTTTGGTTTGTAGGTATGATTTTTCACATCCTCTGCAATCCAGGTGAGATTGTTAAATAAATGCTTTTTGCCGTCGTCATCCAGCGAGTCGACCGGCATATCTCCGTCAATGGAACTGCGGTGGCAGATTTCGGAGGCAAGCAGAGGACTTAAGCCTGTAAAAGAAGAGTAGAGCGCCTTTGTGATGGAGGTCGGTTTCTTCATAACCATATCCATAAAGGCTTCTTCCGTAACTTCGAGCGGGTTTAAACGGTCATCCTGTGTGGCAGGAATGCAGTAGTCGCGCCCCGGAAGCACTTCACGCAGGGAACTCATCATCGATGAGATATGTTTGATGCTGTCAATAATTTTTCCATCACTGTTACAGAAAATGATATTGCTGTGTTTCCCCATCAGCTCTACAATCAGCGTTTTCTGGCAGAGATCGCCCATTTCATCCAGATGTTCAATATCGAAGTGAATGATACGTTCCATATGCGGCTGGTAAATCTTTATGATCCTTCCATTTGCAATATGCTTGCGCAGCACCATACAGAAGTTTGGTGCGGTCATAGGGCTTGGTTTATTCTGGTTCGTCAGATATAGAAAAGGCAGGGATGCGCTTGCGGACATGGCAAGGCGGAACTGCCCGTTGCTTCCTTTACAGGTGAAGAGCAGTTCGTCGTTTTCCGGTTGCGCAATCTTGCTGATCTTTGCGTTTAAAATTGTCTGGTTTAATTCATATACGATATTGGAAATCACAAATCCATCAAGAGCCATTTTGTGCACCTCTTATTCTAAAAAAATTTGCCTGGAATTACCGGGCACATGGTTCATTATAACGGATTCTACGAAATCTGCATAGATGCAATATATAATTTCAAAAGCCGGATTGCATATACTCTCTGCCACCTCGTCCTGTGAAAATCCTAACTGGACTCTTTTTTTTCGAATACGGTCGCCAACGGCTAAACGGTCATATGCTTCTCTTTTTCGGTTCATAAAATGTGATATTGAACAAAAAACAGGAAAGTTATGGAAGAAAACTGTAAGTTTCTTCTGTTGACATAATCAAAGGATATGTGTATTATAGAAAATGTTTAAAACACGAATATAAAATATGTTTATAACGCATAAGGGTAAAGTTATGAAAAACAAAAGAAATCAGAAAAATATCATATGGAAGATACTGCTTATCGTTTTCAGTATCGTTCTTATTATATGTCTCATAATCATTGGAATCCAAAAATATCAGCAGAAAAAGCAGCAGGAGTATTACGAAGCCTTATTGGAAAATGAGAGCACCCAGACTCAGGCGTCTGAGGAGATGCCGGAGCCGGAAACGGAAGAAACGCCGGATATTTTAAAAAGCCTTGGAATTGAAATCCCGGAAAAAGACATTGATTTCGCAGCATTAAAAGAAGAGAACAGCGATGTGTATGCCTGGATTTATGTGCCGGGAACTAATGTTGATTACCCGGTGTTACAGCACCCGGCGGATGATGCCTATTATCTGGAACACAATATGGACGGCTCAAAAGGGCTTCCAGGCTGCATTTACACGGAAAGCGTGAACACGAAAGATTTTACGGATCCGAACACTGTTTTATACGGTCACAACATGAAAAACGGAAGCATGTTTGCATCTTTACATAATTTTGAAGACCAGCAGGTGTTTGAGGAAAACCCTTACTTCTATATCTATACGGAAGACAAAACCTATGTGTATGAAATTTTTGCCGCTTACAAATACAATGCGATTCATCTGATCTACAACTTTGATCTTACTAATCCGGAGATTTTTCAGAATTATCTGGATCAGATTTTTGAGATCCGCGATATGAGTGCAAATATCAGGCAGGATGTTACAGTCAATGCAGACAACCACATTGTTACATTGTCGACCTGTGTTTCCGGTGAGAAAAACATGCGCTATCTTGTACAGGGAGTTTTACTGAATGAATAAACAAAAAAGTACAGAACAGACAAAAAAACAACAGAAAACATGGATAAAAATCATAAAGATTGTGGGAATTGTACTGATATGCCTGATCCTTTTTGCACTTATCGCATTTGGAGTGTTAAGGGCACTTGGAAAAAGTGGAATCAAAAAAAATATTTCCGGTGAAGCACCGGTGTTGGAATCTACGGAATCAACCGAAGAGGGCTGGCAGGATGGATGGATTCGCTATAATGGTCAGATCTATGCCTACAACGAAGATATCATGACATTTCTCGTCATGGGTGTTGACAATGACGATGTTGTAAAAAAGGCAAAAGACGGTCTGAGCGGCGGACAGGCTGACGCAATGTTTCTGGCAGTCATGAATCCGCATGATAAATCTGTTTCCATTATTGCGGTCAACCGCAATGCGATGGCGCTTGTGGATGTCTATGATGAGGATGGCGTTTACATGGGACAGTATACCAAGCAGATCACTTTACAGCACGGTTATGGTGACGGCATGGAATTAAGCTGTGAGCGGAGTGTGGCGGCGGTGTCGAGACTTTTTTACAATCTTCCGATCAGCGGTTATGCGGCGATCAACATGGGAGCGATCCCGGCTTTAAACGATGCAGTTGGCGGTGTGCAGGTGACGGTTTTAGATGATGTCATATACCCGGAATACGATATGGATCTCCATCAGGGGGATGAAGTGACCCTGACCGGACATCAGGCTTACTGGTATGTGCGCGGAAGAAATGAAAATGTGTTTAACAGTTCTTCCCTGCGTTTAGAGCGCCAAAAACAATTTTTGACCACTTTTATTGCACAGGCAAAAAACAAGGCGGTCACAAATCCGTCCATTGCGGTGGATTTATACAACACCATATCCAAATACATGGTGACAGACATTGACATTACGAAATTTACATACCTCGCTTCTGAGGCTTTGGGATACAACTTTGATATTAATCATTTATACACCATGCAGGGTGAGACACTGATGGGAGATAAATATGAGGAATTTTATGTCGATGACGATGCGCTGTACCAGCTCATCATTGACGTGTTCTACGAACCGGTAGAATCAGAGGATATTAAGTAAGGATTTTCCTTATTTAATATAGAAACCACATGGAATACGTGAGGAAAGGAGGAAAACAAGTTATGAAGAAAAAAATCGCAGTCGTACTTACAGCATTAATGGTTATGGCTATGGGAACAACAGCTTTCGCTGCAACAAGCCCAACAACCAAAACATCTGAGACAACTACAACAGAGGCTACTGCTTATGCTAACGTTACAGTAGCAGCAGACGGCATCGTAATCGATGGCGTAGCTTCCACAGCAGCTCCAACTGTAAAAGCTGTTACAACAGCTCAGGTTGAAGCAGCTCAGACACAGGCAGTTGCAAGCGTAGCTCCTACAGCTAAAGTGTTACAGATGATCGATGTAACTCTTCCTGTTTCTTTCGAGAAAGCACAGTTGACATTCTCTGTTAACGGTGTGACAGCAGGACAGAAAATCGCTGTTTTACATCAGAAACATGACGGAAGCTGGGAAGTAATCAACCCGGATTCAGTTGGAAACGGAACTGTAACAGCTACATTTACATCTCTTTCTCCAATCGCATTTGTTGCATACAATGCATCAGCTCAGACAGGAGAAACAACACCTGTTTTACCAATTATTGTGCTTATCTGTGCAGCAGGTATCGCAGTATGCGGAGCAAAAGTTAAATTTAACAACTAATTTTATGAATCTTAAGATTTATAAAAAGAAAAGAATGAACATGTGGTAGTTCCTGTAAAAGCAGGAATAATAGGCGGTCTGTGTCATGCAGACCGCCGGAAAAAGAACTGACAGGATGAAGTAAAATGAAGCATGCATTAATAATCACAACCATCAGCGGATTTGTACCGCAATTTGAAATGAATGATGTGAGGATCTTACAGGAAAATGGTTATACGGTTCATTATGCATCCGATTTTGAAAATCCGATTTACAATATTGATCAAACCCAGTTGAAAAGAGACGGACTGATTTTACATCATATCGATATCAGAAAAAGTCCGTTTCAGATCACAAAAAATACAAAAGCGTTTTTACAGTTAAAACAGATCATCAGAAAAGAACAGATCAGTCTGGTACACTGCCACAATCCAATGGGTGGCGTGGTGGGAAGGCTTGCCGCAAAAGCTTCCGGAAGAGAACCATATGTAGTTTACACAGCGCATGGGTTTCATTTTTACGAGGGGGCTCCGAAGAAAAACTGGCTGCTCTACTATACGGCAGAGAGGTTTCTGGCAGCATTTACCGACCGGATCATTACAATCAACAGAGAAGATTATGAGAGAGCAAACCGCTTTCGTTTAAAAGAGCATGGATGCGTGGAACAGATTCCGGGCGTCGGTGTGAATATAGAGAAGTTCCGGAAAAAACCGGAACTGAGAGAAATAAAAAGAAAAGAACTGGAAATTCCGCCAAATGGATTTCACATCGTTTCGGTGGGAGAGCTTGTGGAAAATAAAAATCATGCAGTCGTGATCGAGGCAGTAGCACGGTTACATGATGAAAACATTTATTACAGTATCTGTGGCAAAGGTCCTTACAGGGAAACATTGGAGCATCTGATCCAAAAATATCATCTGGAAAAACAGGTCAGACTGTTAGGCTATCGCAATGATGTGCAGAATGTTCTGCAGAGTGCAGACTGCTTTGCATTTCCATCTAAGAGAGAGGGACTTGGGATTGCAGCCATCGAGGCGCTGGCATGCGAAGTCCCGGTGATCGCATCAGATAACCGTGGAAGCAGGGAGTACATGTGCCATACGGAAAACGGCATTGTCTGTCAGGCAGATAAAGTGGCAGATTTCATGGATGCAATCTGCCGCATGAGACAGTCCGGGCAGCTGCGCAGGGAAATGGGAGAACGTGGGAGAAGGACAGCAGAAAGATTCAGCATAGAGGCAACAGATAAAATAATGCGCCGTGTCTATCAGGAGATCAGCGTGACGCAGGAAAGAAAGCGATAAGCATATGGGGGCAGAGTTTGAAAAACAAGTCTCTGTGATCATGGGAGTTTACAACCAGTGGAACAGAGAGGCACTGCAAAAGGCAGTAAAGTCCATATTGAACCAGACACTCACGGATTTCGAATTCATCATTTACGATGACGGTTCTGATCCGGAGGTGGCAGGTTATATCAGAGAATTAGAAAAGCTTGACGAGAGGATTGTCCTGATTGGAAAAGAGGAGAATCACGGTCTGGCTTTTTCCTTAAATATGTGCATTGGCGCTGCAAGAGGAAAATACATTGCCCGCATGGATGCAGACGATATCGCACTGCCGGAGCGTCTGCAGGTGCAGTATGATTTTATGGAGCAGCACAAAGAGTATGCGTGGTGTGGCTGCAATACGAGACTGTTTGATGAAAACGGTGTCTGGGGAGAACGCAAAATGCCGGAACTTCCGTCCGATAAAGACTATCTGCCGTTTTCTCCCTTCATACATCCAACGGTCATGTACCGCAGAAAACTATTTGAAAAAAACGAGGGCTATCATGTTTCCCCGGAAACATTGCGCTGTGAAGATTATGAGATATTTATGCGTCTGCACCAGCTCGGTTATCAGGGGTACAACATTCAGCAATATCTGTTTGCGTACCGGGAGGATAAGCAGTCTTTCCAGAAACGCCGATTCCGGTTCCGGGTTAACGAGGCAAAACTCCGTTACCGGAATTTTAAAGCCATGCATCTGCTATTTCCGCTGGGCTGGCTCTATGTGATCCGTCCGATTGTGGGCGGTCTGATCCCGCCAGGAATCGTTGCGTTATTAAAACGCGGTGAGACATGGTGGAAAACTCAAAAAGAACAGATACCCGAAAATGCCAGATTGGAGTATAGCAGTTATGAATCCGACCGACCGCAGAGAACAGAGACTACAATCTTATAAAAAAGCCAGATCCGAGAAAGAAATCTATGAGCGTGTGCTTGCACCGACACTTTATGAGTTTGTGCTGTGGGTTTTGCAGGAGGCATTGCAAAGCGAAAAAAAACGGCTTTACTTTCTGGCGAGGGACGGTTATCAGATGTATCTTGCCGCACGGAAGCTCTGTAAACAATACGATCTGGACATCGAGTGCAGATATCTCAAAGTGTCGAGATATGCGGTGCGTGTGCCGGAATATCATCTTCTCGGGGAACGCTGTCTGGAACGCATCTGTGTCGGAGGAATCGATGTGACCTTTGAAAAAATCATGCAGCGTGCGGCACTGACAGACAAAGAGGCACAGGAGATTGCAGCGCTTGCCGGGTACACGGAGAATTACAGAAAAGTCATCAATTATCACGAGGTCATGCAGTTGAAAGACCGCTTAAAAAAGATACCGCTCTTATTTCATTATATAGACAGCCATTCGAAGGAAGCTTATGGGACGGCAATCGGCTATCTCACACAGGAAGGACTGTTGGAACCGGTTTCTTATGCACTGGTGGACAGCGGCTGGATTGGTACGATCCAGCAGAGTATTGAACATCTGCTCTGTCAGAAACAGCCGGACAGAAAGCTCGAAGGATACTATTTTGGTCTGTATGAGATCCCGGAAGTGGAGAGAAGGGAAAACTATCACAGTTTTTACTTCACGCCATGGGGTGAGATCAAAAGAAAAGTGCATTTCAGTAACAGCCTGTTTGAGGCAGTGTTTTCAGCACCGGAGGGCATGACGTTATCCTACAGGACAGAGGGGGAGAAAGACAAAATCATCTATGTTCCGGTAACAGACAGCAGGGAAAACCTGAACCGGGAGCGGATCAGCCGGTATATCTGCTGGCTGGAAGAGTTTCTGAAGCATCAGGGGATGCAGGTAAAGACAGGCAGTGACAGCAGTACATCAGGAAAATTGACAGAACAGAATTGGAAAAACCTGCCGGAACCGGACAGAAAGCTTGTAGAGCAGCTTCTGTCGCAATTTATGGGAAATCCGACACAGTTTGAGGCAGAGGCATACGGAAGCCTGCTTTTCTCGGATGATGTGAGAGAGGATAATAATCAGAAAGTGTCTGCAGATTTTTCAGAGCAGGAAATCAAAAACCATCATTTGCTCAACCGTCTGCTCATCATGACAGGCGTCCGGAAAAAGGTACTCCATGAGAGTGCGTGGATCGAGGGCAGCATCGCAACGTGCGGAACACTGAATGAGAGAGGCAGAGTGAGAAACCGCTGGCATGCAGTTTTTTATAAATATGTGATCTATCTGCGCAAATGGCTGAAACAAAATCTGATTCATGGCAGGTAAATTACAGCCTGAATCAGATTATCAGATTGCAGAAGAAATTGACCGCAAAGTCTAGAAGATAAAGCTCAAAAGAAAATAGAGAAGAAAAAACAGACAGGAAATTACAGTCGTGAGAAAGAATAAGGAAGAACTGAAACAATATTATTTTGTCATCAAACAACTGGTGGACAGAGAGATCAAAAGAAAATATGCGAGGTCTTTTCTCGGAGTCATCTGGAGTGTGTTAAATCCACTGATGACCATGGCAGTTATGTCCATGATCTTCAGCACAATCTTTAAACGTACGATTGAAAACTATCCAATCTACTATCTGACCGGAACGATTTTCTGGCAGCTCTTTTCCGGTGCGACAAACTCCGCAATGACGGCGCTCGTCGATAACCGGACGCTGCTGTTAAAAGTAAAACTTCCGAAACAGACATTTGTTCTGGCAAGGATCTATACCGCACTGACTAACTTTGGATACACCTGTGTCGCCTATGTGCTCATGCTCGTCGTGTTTCAGATCAAAATCAGCCCGACGATGTTACTGTTTCCGATCGATGTATTTTTCTGCCTGCTATTCTCCATGGGAATCGGGTACGTACTCTCGATCCTATACGTGTTTTTTGCGGACATCAAATATCTGTATTCAATCGTCCTGACACTTTGGATGTACATGTCGGCGATCTTTTATCCGTATGAGAGCACAACGCTGATGATGCAGAAAGTCATCGGAAACAATCCGGTGTTTGTCTACATTGCATTTGCGAGGGACTGCGTCATGTATCAGAAATGGCCGGAGACTGAATTATGGATCAAGATGATTGTGTGGGGCATTGCAAGTTTTCTGATCGGTTACTATGTGTTCTCGAAAAAAGAAAACAATGTGATGCAGAAAATATAATGGTGATATACAGAAGAAAAAATCCGTGAAGGAACAGTACAAGGAAAAAGCAGAGATTGGAGTGAAGATACAAAAGTGAGATTAAAAATCTGGGAAAAATGGAAAAGGATAATACTCCTGGGCACATTCTTTGTGTTGGCAATAGGAATACCGTGGGAAATCCATGCGGAAAATGCAGCTGTCACGTTCGGATCTAATTATTATACGGCAACCGACAATGAGACATTTCCAATCGGCGTATACCTGAATGGGGATTCGAAGATCGGAACCTATGAGGTCAAAATATCCTACGATAACAGGCGTCTGGAGTACACCGGGGGTGGTGATTCCGAGGAAAACGGAGTTATCACGTTAAGTGGAACCGGAGTCAATGCGCAGGTCAAATACATGTTAAAGTTCCAGACACGAAGCGGTGGAACGGCAGATATAAAAATAGAGAGTGCAGTGATTCACACTACAGGAGAGAATGCAGAAGAGTTTGATGTGGCAACTCTGGCATCTACCTATGTCACAATTTCCGGTGAAGATACGGTTGGGGATGCTCCGCCGGAGGAAAGTCAGGAGACGGAAACTGAAGAAGAGAATCCGGTTTCGGATATTCCGACAGTGATGGAAGTGCCAGTGGAAGAGCAGACCTACTATCTGGTGGATCTCTCCCAGTACACGCCGGAGAACATTGATTTCCAGTATGATACCGGAACCATCACCTATCAGGGAACAGAAGTGGCTGCATATCTGTCAGCAAATGGAGATATCAGTTTTGTGTATCTGGCAGACAGTCAAAAAAACCTTTACCTGTACGCTTATAGCAGTGAAAAAGATAAACTGTATCCCTGCAATTCCATCACAGTCAACGGAGAAAAATATTACTTCATGTCTCCGTATGTGTGCAGCGAGTGGCCACAGGAACTGACACTTGACATCATCCAGAGTGAGTCCATCGTCTATGCGATGGATTTAGAAGGTCAGACCGGATTCTATAAGATCACGACCGGAAATAAACTCGAAACATGGAATCCGAATGAAGGGCAGGAGAACTTTCAGAATCAGATGAAAATATTAATCATCATTCTGGCTGTGACATTAGTGATCATGTTTCTTGCAATTCTTCTGGTTATCCATATGGATAAAAATAAACAGAGGCAGGATGGTACATCTGTATCCGGGAAAACAAACAATCGGATTAAAACCAGAAAAAACAAATTAAAACATGGAGAATCCGAAGCCTTCTCTGACACAAATGCGGCAGAGGATTTTGAGATAGAAGATCTGGCACTGGATATCTCCGAGGAGGAGATCCGCGCATGGCGGGCGGAGCTGGAACAGTCTGACGGAGATGATAATTCACCCGATAAAAAGAATTCTGATGGACAAAATGCTGCTGAAAAGTATTCCAATACGGCTGTGCCGGAGGAACGTGCAGGAGAGGAACCTGTCATTGCAGTGAAGGATGTTACGATGCAGTTCCGGATTGCAATGAACAATGTCTCCGGTATCAAAGAGTATGTGATCCAGCTTTTGAAAAAACAGATCAGTTACCGGAAGCTGCTCGCGTTAGATCATGTGTCGTTCAATGTATACAAGGGCGAAGTGGTAGGAATCATCGGAACGAATGGTTCCGGCAAAAGTACTCTTCTTAAAATTGTGTCCGGGGCTTTAAAACCGAGCAGCGGCGAAGTGCAGTGTGACCGTCGGAAAGTGCAGCTGCTGACACTTGGAACCGGTTTTGATGTGGAACTGACCGCAAAAGAAAACGTCTACCTGAATGGTGCCATCATCGGTTATTCCAAAGAATTTATTGATTCCAAATATGACGAGATCGTCAAATTCGCAGAACTCGAGGGTTTCATGGAAGAGAAAGTGAAAAACTTTTCTTCCGGTATGGTGAGCCGTCTTGGTTTTGCCATCGCAACCATCGGCGAAACCGCAGAAATCCTCATCTTGGATGAGGTGCTTTCGGTCGGGGATGAATTTTTCCGCAAGAAGAGTTTGAAGCGCGTGAAAGAGATGATCCATGGTGGAAGTACGGTGCTTCTGGTGTCACATAGTATGGGCACAATCTTAGAAAATTGTGACCGGGTGGTCTGGATCGAAAAAGGAAAAATGAAAATGTGCGGTGAGCCGAAGGTGGTTTGCGAGGCTTATCGGAAGATGAATGAAGGAAAATAGAAGAGGGGTTTATATAATATGTCTAATATAAAATTATTGATTTGCTATCATAAAAAAGCACCATTATTTAAAGATAGTATATTGACACCAATACATGTTGGAAGAGCAAATGCGGAAAAAAGATTAGATCATAATAGCGAAAATTATAAATGGTTAAAAGAAAATATGATAGGTGATGATACAGGAGATAATATATCAGCATTAAATGATTCTTATAATGAGATGACAGCATTGTATTGGGCATGGAAAAATTATGATAAATTAGGGAATCCAGATTATATAGGTTTGATGCATTATCGTCGTCACTTTGTGTTAAACGAAGGAAAAAAGATTGTATATAATATTCAAAATTTTGATTCGAACACATATTTTGATATCATTGGATATTCAGAAGAAAAAATGCAAAAAATTGTGAATGGGTGTGACTTTGTAACTCATATGGGTCATGTGCAGAATGTTTATCGACATTTTATAGAAAATCAAAGAAAAACAGATATAGATTTGGCAAATGAAATAGTGTTAGAAAAATATCCTGAGTATAAGGCAATAATGGAAGAATACTATTCAGGGGATGATAGTAATTTCTGTAATATGAATATTTTTAGTAAAAAATTATTTTTTGAATATTGCGAATGGATATTTGATATTTTAGGGGAATTTGAGAAACGAGTAGATATCAATGAAAAAAGATTTTTTATATCAGAGCGACTTACAGGTTTATTTATAGCCAAAATAATGAAAGATGAACAATTGAAGTATAAAATTTTACCTATTTCATTTATAGATGAACCAATGGAAGTTCCTGTAGTATTACCAATAAATAAAGGAAATATGCTTTCATGTGCAATGGCAATTACTTCAATCATGGAAAACGCAAAGAATTATCATTTTTTTGAATTTTTCTTATTTGTTGATAAAACAGTAACTGATGAGAGCAAGAAAAAATATGTCTTGCTTACAGAAAAGTATGATAAATGCTCTGTAAAATTTATTGAACACAATATGCCAGAAAATTTTCTGCCACTTTATGTTGCACATTATTTACCTAAAATCAATAAATGTATCTATATTGCGGGAGACATTATTGCATTATTTGATATAGGAGAGTTCTACCGAATTTGTAGTACGGATGATTATTTTGCGGTAGGCATTCCAAACGGAATGTATTTACCTGAAGAAATAAATAAAAATATTGGTGGAGAATTTATGGTGCTTAATTGCAAACGAATGCGTAAACATGACATTGCAAAAAAAGCAGGTGCAATATGGGAAAAAAATATAGAAGGGATAGATGCATTTAATCAATTATGTGCAGGAGAAATAGGTTATATACCATGGTATTTGTTTACAAGTGAACGATTAGAAGTATTTAATGAGAACTTATTTAGAAGTGATAAAACAAGGGGAAAAATTCAAGAAGAAGTATTGTGGAGACCTTTCTTAATTTATGACAATAGCAGTCCAATTGAAAATAATCAAGGAGTTTACAGTATTTTTTGGTGGAATATCTTAAATAAGCTACCCTTATATTTTCAACATTTGTCAGTAAATTTATCAATTCTTACTAATTTATATGTGCGTCAACAAAAAGAAATAAATAGCATGAAAGACAATAAAAAAGAATCAGTAGAATTCTCGAATAATCTCGAAACATTAGATAATAATGATCAGCAAGAAATAGAAGATTGGAGAAGTTATGGTTTATGGGGAAAGTTGAAGTTTTATTATAAATATAATGGACTTAAAAATACGATTATATTTTTAAATCAGAAAATATTTGGTAAGAGAGGGTAGGAACATGAAAAAACCAATCGTATCTGTGCTAATTCCGGTATATAATGTTGAGAAGTACTTAAAAAAATGCCTGGAAAGTGTGACAGGTCAGACATTGACAAACATTGAAATTATATGTGTAAATGATGGATCTACAGATAATTCGTTGAAAATATTAGAGAAATATAAAGCATTAGATTCCAGAATTAAAATTGTTAATAAAGAAAATGGTGGGTTACCATCTGCGAGAAATGCAGCCTTAGATATTGCAACTGGGGAATATGTAGGGTTCGTAGATTCGGATGATTATATAGAAGCAAATATGTTCGAACGGTTAGTAGAAGTAGCACATAATGAGAATTCAGAGGTAGTAATATGTGGTGCAAATATATTTCCAGAGAGACCAAGAGCAGATGAATGGTTATATACTTGTCTGTCGCCGTGGTATAAACATTATGATAAATTTGATCCTGAATTGTTATATTGGAGACAGGACACGAATCCTTTTTTATGGCGTGTTCTGGTAAGCAAAAAGCTTATTGATAGAGAAAATTTACGACTTGATGAGGACATCATTGTTGGAGAAGACAAAGCATTTCAGGCAAAATTATATCCTAAAGCACAGGGAATATCAGTTATTCCTGATAAATTGTATAATTATTATTGGTGTAGACCTGATTCATTGATGAGTAAACAAGTATATGGAAGCTTGGAAAAAAGAGTATTCAATCATTCTAAGTTGGTTTCCAGAATCGGTGAGGATATTGTATCGGGTAAATTTGAAAAAAATGTGTGTGAGGGATATTTGGAATGGGCAATTTCCTTTATTTATGAAGATTTTATTTATTTAGATAAAAATAATAAAAGAGATGTATCTGAAATTTTAATTCCAGTATGGAAATCAGTTGGTTATTATTCGTTAATGAATGATTTACCACAATGGAAGAGAGATGCATTTGGATATATTTCTTCATTTGAAAATATTGAGAAATCAAAGATAAACATCTCAATTATTGTACCAATTGAGTTTAAATCAAGATATGTGGACGATTTTATCAAGAATAGTCAAAAAATGGTAAATTCCGATATAGAGATAATCATTATCAATAACGGAATGAGCAATGAAAATTACATAAAAATTCAGAAGTGGCTCTATTCTGAACCAAATTTACGATTATATAATACTCCTAAACATTTATCTTATGCAGAATCATTAAATTGTGGAATTGATTTAGCAAAGGGAAATTATATTACATTTTCAGATTCACACGATTGGTATGAAAAAGATAATAATTCTTTGATAGATTGGCAAAAGTTTGCTTTAGAAAAAAAGTCTGAAGTTTGCTTATGCAATTTTGTGAAAAAAATATCAAAATATGATATGAGTGAAGAAAAAATAATTTCCAAAGAGAAGGATAAAATATATGAGGCAAGTTATCATGATTGTTTATTTAAGAGACAATTTTTATTGGAAAATGAACTACAGTTTAAAGACAATTCATTGATTACAGGCTTTGTTTTTATGTGTAAAGCAATTTTGATAGCAAATGAGGTAAGCAAATATAACCATGATGTTTACATTACAAGAAAAATGCATACAGCAGATTGGATTAGTACGGAAAAGTGTGAAGCATTATTAGAAGGTTTGGAAGAATTACTGAAATTATCCTTAGAGACTAAGGATTTCAATCTACATGGAAAAGTTTTTTCACTTTTAAATAGTGATTTATTTAAGCAGCTAATAGTTAACAATACAAAACCATATACTATGCCAACAAAACAGTGTCCAAATGGGGAAAATAGTCAGATAAACACAGTGTCTAAACTTCTGAAAATTGTAAGTATGGCAGACTATGAAATGTTGCGGGAGTATGGTTTGAACGATGAGCAGAGTATAGTAGATACATTGTGTGAGGTGATAAAGCAGAGACATGTTTTCTTAGGAAAGCTGTCGGATGAGTGCAGATAGGAAGGAAAAATATGAACATAGCGACAATTGAAATATTAAACCATGATAAATGTACAGGATGTTCATCTTGTTACAATATTTGTCCAACAAGTGCAATTACAATGGAATATAACAAAGAAGGATTTTTATATCCTAGTGTAAATGAAAATATATGTATAGAATGCAAAGTTTGTCAAAAAAAATGTCCAGAACTTGTGTATAACGAAACAGAACGGATGTTTCATAACCAGGGAATATGTGTGGCTGCGATGGCAGATGATGAGTTAAGAATGAAAAGTTCATCTGGAGGAATATTTTCTTTGCTTGCAGAACGAATTTATGATGAAAATGGGGTTGTGTCTGGTGCTATATATAGTGATGATTATAAAAGAGTTTTTCACATTCTAAGTTCAAACCGTGAGGATTTAGAAAAACTTAGAGGTTCAAAATATGTACAGAGCGAAATTGGAAGTGTATATGTAGAAATAAAAAATGTTTTGCGAGAGGGACGAAAAGTTTTGTTTGTTGGAACTCCGTGTCAAGTAGCTGGTTTATATACATATTTGGGTGGAAAAAATGAATTATTGTATACAGTGGATTTAGTATGTCATGGTGCAAATTCTGTAAGTGCTTATCAGTCATATATCAGTGAGGTCGCAAATGGACGGAAGATTGAAAAAGTTGATTTTAGAGATAAATCCGAATTTGGATGGTCTACTCCCGTAACGATTTATTTTAAAGATGGAACAAAATATAGTGCTGCTTGGAATAAAAATAATTGGAATCCAGCATTTTTAGGTGGAATCATTAATAGGGAGTGTTGTTCTGAATGCCATTATGCGCAGGGGCAAAGAATAAGTGATATTACATTGGGAGACTTTTGGCAAATTCAAAGATTAAATGAAAATTATAATGATTGGAAAGGAACATCTTTGGTTTTGCTTAATACTGAAAAGGGGCATGAACTTTATAAGCAAATAGTGCCTCAACTAAAATTGAATGAGGAAGCATCCTTAGACTTTGCAAAAAAATATAATGGACAACTTGTTAGGCCAAATGCTAAAGCATCAGGAAGAAGATTTTTCTTTAATCATTTGGAAAAAGATGGGTATCATAAGGCATTATGGTATGGTCGAGAGTGGAGATATGATGTAGGACTTATTGGTTGGTGGTTTTCCGCAAATTATGGAAGCGTATTAACGTATTATGCATTAGGTAAAGTTTTACTAGATATGGATTTATTGCCTATAATGATACGAATTCCCAAAATAGATGGTGGTGACTGGGAAAATATCACTAATAGAAATATTGAATTTATGAAGAAATATTTTTATGTTTCAAAGCCAAGAATTTATGAAAAAATGAGGGAGGTAAATCAGTTTTGCGATTCGTTTATGTTAGGTAGTGATCAGTTATGGGTATCTAATTACAATAAATTAGTTGGATATACATTTTATCTGGATTTTGCAAATGAAAATAAAAAGAAAATAGCTTATGCTACTTCATTGGGATATGATAAATATAATGGAGATTTAAAAGACACAGAAATAGTAAAAATTTTGTTATCGAGATTTGATGCAATATCTGTTAGAGAGCGTTCTGGGGTAGATATTTGTAAAGATGAATTTAATGTAAGTGCAGAGAGAATGTTAGATCCAGTTTTTTTGTGTGATATAAAAAATTATGATGATTTAGCTAAAGTATCTAAGATTAATGAAGAGGAACCTTATATATTGTGCTATATTTTGGATCCTACTGATGAAAAAAGACAAGCTATTCGGGTTCTTGAAGAAAGGTATAATATAAAATCGTTGATTGTTTTAGATATGAAAACCTATGATGATATTTCTAAGCGGTGGCAAGGTGAGAATATCTTAAGTGTGGAGGATGTAGGCATTGAGGAATTTATTTATTTAATAAAACATTCGCAGTATTTATTTACCGATTCACATCATGGAGTATGCTTCGGAATGATATATCATAAGAACTTTTCTGCTGTTGCAAATTCACGACGTGGAAAGACGCGCTTTGATTCATTGTTTCATTTATTTGAAATGGAAGATTGTTTATTAGAGGAAGGTGACATATGTACTGACATACAAAAAGTGCATGATATTAATTATGATGTAGTAAATAAAATTTTAGAGAAAGAACGTCAGAAATCCTTAAAGTGGTTAAAAAATGCTTTAGAGAAATCAAATAATAAGAAACAAATTCGAGAAGATTTGTTTGCAGAGTATTTTAATAAAGTAAATCAATTAACAGTGGAAAATAGAAAATTGCGCAAATTAATAGATGATAAGTAAGAGGTAGTGCCAAAAACAAGATTTATTATTTTTGTGATATAGCAAATAGGATTAATATTTTAGAACTTGAATATTAAGGGGGATTATTATGATTAATTTCGTAAAATTTGGCTCTTGTGTTACTAGGGATATCTTTAATTTTTTAAATCCTTATGAATATAACGTTAGTTTTAATTGTATGTCAGGAATTACTTGTTGGACAGATAAAAATGAACTTGATATAGATGATAAATACATTGTAGCAGATAATAATTTTGAGAAAAAGACATTGAGAGCCTTTTTTAGTAGTAATTGCTATTTGCCTTCTGCTGATTATTTTATTTTTGATTTAGGAATGGAACGTCTCCCTGTACAAACATGGGAACTTTTTGGGGGGGGGCAGAGGAAAATTGTTACGGTTACATGGAATTCTTATCAAACTGGAAAAAAATATCAACAAGAATGTGTAGATAGAAAACTCAACATTTTGGATTGGCATTTACCAGATAGAGACATGGAGGAATATAGAAAAAAATTATTAGAATTTGTTGATATGGTGAAAGAAAAATTTGATAATCAACATATAATTTACATATCATTGAGACAGGCTAAAGAGTTCATTGATCCAAATGAGGGAATATGTAATTTTGATTTCTATGAAGGTTCTGGGATTGAAAAAGGGAATTTAAGAATGAGACAGGATTTGGTTATTGAAAAGGCTGAAAAATGTATTCTTGAAAATATGCCAGGAATATGGAAAATAAATATGCCTTATAATATTATCGCTGATAGAAGACATCATTTTGGTTTACATACATTGCATTTTAATCATTTAGTATATGAATATTTTGCGGATTGTATTTCAGTAATTGCAAAAGAACAACCTAACGAATTTTCATTAGATGAAATCAAGAAAGTTCAATATCAACTTGATTTAAAGAAAAAGTATGCAGAGATAAGAATAGAGGAACTTCGGAAAGTCTATGAAATATAGAATATTCTTCCAATGGCAGGGGTGCCAATATTGTAATTATTGATGCAAGTACATTTGAGGTGATTAATTCTGAAGTCTACGATACACGTGATCCACAGGATTATTTTAGAAGGACTATCATATTTTAGAAAAAAAATATATGTACATAAAGGATAGAATCCCACCACTTTCAAGGTGGTGGGATTTTAATCCAACGATATTAATTAGCAGACTGAATTTCAGCAAGTTGTTTTTTTAGTTTTTCGATAATCTTATCTTTATCAGCAAGTGCAGCATCTTTAGTAGCTAATTCAGCTTCTTGCTCAGCTAATCTGGTTTCCTGTTCTGCCAGAGTACGTTCAAGGCATATATAGTTTTCACGGGCACGGCATTTTTCTCTTGTAATCTCGTCCGCATTTGATTCGTAAAGGGATTGTGAAGCTGAAGCAATAAATTCATTGTTTTATAAATTTCAAAGGAGAGCAGATAAATATGAAATACGATTATTTAGTAGTAGGCGCTGGACTTTATGGAGCAGTTTTTGCACATGAAGCAAAGAAGGCAGGAAAGTCAGTTCTGGTAATTGATAAGAGACCGAATATTGCAGGAAATGTTTATACGGAGGCAGTGGAAGGCATTCAGGTACATAAGTATGGAGCTCATATTTTTCATACAAATAATAGAAAGGTATGGGAGTATGTAAATCAGTTTGCAGAGTTTAACCGTTTTACAAATTCTCCGGTTGCAAATTATAATGGTGAATTATATTCACTTCCTTTTAATATGTATACTTTTAATAAAATGTGGGGTGTAGTGACACCGGAAGAAGCAGCAGCTAAGATTGAGGAGCAGAAAAAAGCAGCCGGTATTGTAGAGCCAAAAAATCTTGAGGAACAGGCAATATCACTTGTTGGCCGTGATATTTATGAAAAACTGATCAAGGGCTACACAGAAAAACAGTGGGGACGTCCATGTAAGGAACTTCCGGCATTTATTATTAAGAGATTGCCGGTACGTTTGACATTTGATAATAATTATTTTAATGCACTATATCAGGGGATTCCAATTGGCGGATATACAAAGATGGTTGCGAATATGCTGGAAGGCATAGAGGTAAAATTGAATGAGGACTATCTTGTATCAAAGGATAAGTGGGATGCCATGGCAGATAAGATTGTATATACTGGTGCAATAGATTCCTACTTTGGCTATAAACTTGGAACGTTGGAGTATCGCTCAGTTCGATTTGAGACAGAATTACTTGATATTCCGAATTTTCAGGGTAACGCTGCGGTAAATTATACTGATGAAAAAACACCGTGGACAAGAATTATTGAACATAAATGGTTTGAGTTTGGCAAGGATGCAGATGGACAGGATTTGCCAAAGACAGTAATTTCCAAAGAATTTTCTTCAGAATGGAAACCGGGAGATGAACCATATTATCCGGTAAATGACGAGAAAAATGGAATGCTATATGAAGATTATAGGAAGCTTGCAGATCAGGAAACGAAGGTTATTTTTGGTGGTCGACTTGGTGAATACAAATACTATGATATGGATGCTGTTATTGCCTCTGCGCTGGATATGTGTGAGCGTGAGCTGATATAAGATTGAATAACATATGTGTTTTAGAGGAGAAAATGTGAAAAATATAAATATTGCTGTAAACATTTGTACATATCACAGAAAAGATTTTGTGGAGCATAATATTTCTAAATTGTTACAGTCTAAATTTTTTGATTTGACTGACAGAGATTATTATGGCAAACTGCATATTTTCGTGATAGACAATGGCTGCGAATTGGAATGCCATGATGGGGATTTTTTGCATGTGTTTCACAACAAAAATACAGGCGGTTCAGGTGGATTTCAGAGAGGAATAGAGGAAATACGCAACAGTAATATTGATTTTTCGCATGTTATTTTCATGGATGATGATGTGAAGTTTGAGTTGGATGCTTTTTATATTCTGTATGATTTTCTGGTAAGCGTGCCTGAACAGTATGAACTTAATCCGGTGGCTGGTCGGATGTTTTGTCTGGATAAGCCGGATATTCAGTATACCGCTGCGGAAATATGGAATTATGGTGACTTAAAACATGTTGAATATATGAGGAAGATTACACCAGATGATTATTGTTATGGAAAGGTGGTCTATGATTCCGGGACTGATTATGGAGGATGGTGGTTTTGCTGTTTTCCAATGAGCTTTGTGAGGGAAAATGATGTTTTACCTTTTTTCATACATTGTGATGATGTAGAGTATGGACTTCGGTGTGGCAGAACTCCCATTATCATTGAGGGTGTGCACGTATGGCATGAGACATTTGATAAACGACAGACACCGATTATGCTTTATTATGATACAAGAAATCCGTTGTTTGTGAATGCCATTCATTTTCCGTGGCTGGATGCACAGGCTGTCCTGAATAAGTGGCATGAGACGATCACTTCTTATCATGTAGCAGGTGATTTTGTTTCAGAATATTATGTAATTCGTGGTATGCTTGACTTTTTAAAAGGATTGAAATGGTTGAAGCATGTTGATTCTGAAAGGTATCACAGAAGATTACTTAATATGAAAGGTAATAAGTGGAAAAATGCTATTTCATGGAGAGTTGCGGAAAAATGGTTTAAAGTGAAGTATGGGAAAGGTAGGGGCTAAAAGCCACAGAAGCTAAAATCTAATGGTATAAAATAAGATAGTGTCTGCTGAACTGTTACGGGGATTAAAAAAAAGAAATCTGAAAGCCTTGTATTTACTGGCTTAGAGATTCTGAGAGATTATTATGAAGAATAAGGTGCATAAATGAGGAAGATTATTCTCTTATGATAACGGATTTTTCTTCGTATATGTTTGATTTCCTTTATCTTGGAACAGCGGTTCTTTCTTTTATACCTGATTATCAGGAGTTTAAATATGGCATGAATGGATATAGGAGTGTGGAGTTCATGACTAAAATAGATGAAGAAAAGATTGCTAAAACAAGTGATGAGATTATCAAAAAGATTGAGCCGTTCTTTATGATGGGAAAGGGAATATCATATGATGTGCATTTTTGGAAAAATGACGTATGTAATTCAACAGAATTGATATATCAAAAGATGATAAACCAGCCCTGCGAGCATTAGCTTAGCAGGGCTGCAATTTTACCAATATTTTTCCATATAATTCCGTGCATCTTCCTCTGATAAAGAAAAATCGGTTATGATATTTTTGAGAGTTTCTTCTTTTGAAAAAGAACATTTTTTGTAGGTTTTAAGGGTACCTATAATTTCGCCTTTCTGAATACATTCTTCCTGCCATTCTTCAAATGCTCTGCACATGTCGATCGAACCTCCTTCCGAATCGGATTGTAATGCATGGTTAATAAATGATTTGGTATTCGTGATCGTGCCAATCACCAGACTAAGTTCTGTATCAAACTTCTGATTCATGTATGTACTTTGGATTTTATCAAATTCTTTGTTATAAATCAATCTGCTGAGATTGAATAAAGTGTGAACTTCACTGTTATGAAAAATCAGAGAATCACTGTTTCTGATCTGGATGAGATTCATTTTATAATCTGATACCAGAGGCGTGAGATGTTCTGGAATGCATAGCATGTCGGTCAGGGAAAGAGGTCCATCCCATTCGTCTTCGCCATAGTAAACACAGAGACTGATGACAGGGTGTAAACGGTCTGCCTTTTTAAGACCTGAAAGAAATTCATCTGAAGATGAAAAATCTTTTTCGTGTTTGTTTCTGGCGGCAATTTCATTATATTCCTTGAGATAAGAGAGAGCATCGCCAAGCATAGTGCGAAGTGGCATTGCATAATGAATTTTACATTGATTCTCCAATCCCCAGATAACGAAATCAACACCATAAGCTGTTTTTTTCACAACATCCCAGATCCTCTGGATGGTTTCAGCATGATTGTTAAACTTTAACAAAGAAGAAACATCGGTATCTGCTTCCGATAAATCTTCCGGTTTGATGACCTGTGAGCCGTTAAAAAGGGCGGCATTGAACAGGTCTGCAAAGTGTTCATTATTTTTCCAGAAGTTTTTTAGAATGGTATCTGGTTTTAATTTATTGTAAGTAGTCGTTTTTAAATCCTCCCGTTCTTGTGTAATGGGAAAGTTACACAGAGTTCGTATTATTCGGAGGAAAACCGGTAATATACCGGGAGAGCGATATGCATGGATTAAATTTACAATATATGATAAGGAAAAACAAGAGATGGGGCTGTTTGTTTACAGAATTTTAAGGATTAGATGGTTTTCGGAGCTGTTTCCCACAAATTGACATCTCCCCCCTCTATGCGCTACAATGTGACTCAAAAGACATGTTTAAAACATATATACAAAATACTATTTAAACACTCGGGATTACAGAAAAAGAATTTATGAAGAGAATGAATGCTGCGGGATATAAAATTTAATAGTATAAAATAAGAGAAGAATCCGTACTGCATTTATAGATGAGGCAGTGCGGATTCTTCTTTTAGTTGTATTTTGCTATATTAATTTGTAGAACGAGTGTCGGCAAGCTGCTTTTTGAGCTGCTCGATAAGTTTTGCTTGCTCAGCAAGGGCGTTATCTTTTTTGGCAAGAGCATTGTCTTTTTCAGCAATAACATTGTCTTTTTCGGCAAGAGCATGATCTTTCTCCTGAACTTCCTTAGCTAATT
>OGXD01000288.1_pt1 | contig 44674 bp, 36 predicted proteins | sample 1576211 | NCBI WGS metagenome assembly OGXD01 (sample SAMEA3541470, study PRJEB24748) | human gut metagenome | biome: human gut; feature: human-associated habitat; material: faeces | place: China | collected 2012
GTTATTGCATTATTGGGAAATTTAATAGCATTGCCATTAGGAAAAAGATAACTTCGCATTTGCCAAACTGCCCACGCAAACTTGTGTTTGCAAAATGATACCCCGCTTCTGGCGGCAAAGGCGGGGCTTTTTGCTGCCAGAAGCGCATGAAATTGCCGCAGGCAGGGTCTAAATAGCGCAAAGTGCGGTTTTTGCCCATTGACAAGCGGTTTTAACCGGGCGTATACTTACCATATCTTTGGGTCATGCCGTTTTGCGGCAGGTTCCAAGGGGATCGTTTGTAATATTATAAAGGAGTGCGGAATTATGAAAAACAACAATAGCATCAAGACCTTTGTCGCCATTGGTATCGGCGCAGCACTGTTCTTTGTGCTGGGGCGTTTTGTGGCAATCCCCAGCCCGGTGCCTAACACCAACATCAGCCTGCAGTACGCAGTGCTGGCCCTGCTGGCCGCTATGTACGGCCCGGTTGCCGGCGGCCTGATCGGCTTCATCGGCCATGCTCTGATCGACCTGTCCTGGGGCGGCATCCCGTGGTGGAGCTGGGTCATCACCTCCGCTTTTGTCGGCGTTGTGGTGGGCCTGTTCACCAAAAAGCTGCATGTTGAGGAAGGCGACTTTAACAAAAAGAAGGTTGGCGTGTTTGCGCTGGCCAACGTGATCGCCAACCTGATCGGCTGGATCGTGGTTGCTCCCGTTCTGGACATCCTGATTTATGCGGAGCCTGCCAAAAAGGTGTTTGCACAGGGCGTGTTTGCCGGTATTTCCAACAGCATTACTGCTGTGGTCGTGGGCGGCCTGCTGGTGCTGGCTTACACCAAGACCATTGCCAAGAAAGGCTCTTTGGATAAAGAATAATTGCTATCGCAAAGCCTTCCCGTGGCCTTTGGTTTGCGGAAAGGCTTTTTTGTTTGCTGCTTTGCCGTTGGGAAAGGCGGCACCGGAATATCTTGCTTTGAGGTACCATGCCCATGTCTGAACAGACAAACCCCATTATTTCATTCAAAAACTTCTCCTTCCAGTATCGTGCGCAGAAAAAGCCGACGCTGCATGATATCAACCTGGATATCTACCCCGGTGAGCGTGTGCTGATCGCCGGGCCTTCCGGCAGCGGCAAAAGCACGCTGGCGGCCTGCATCAACGGGCTGAACCCGTTTTCTAACCCCGGCGAATGCACCGGCAGCCTGACGGTAGACGGCGTGGATGCGCCCAACAGCAGCATTTTTGAGCTTTCGGCCCATGTGGGCACTGTGCTGCAGGACCCGGACGGCCAGTTTATCGGCCTGACGGTGGGCGAGGACATTGCCTTTGCGCTGGAAAACAGCTGCGTTCCCCAAAAGGAAATGCACGAGATCACCCGCCATGCCGCAGAGCTGGTGGGCATTGAAAAACGCCTGGACCATGCCCCGCATGAGCTTTCCGGCGGGCAGAAGCAGCGCGTCAGCCTGGCGGGCGTTATGGTGGATCAGGTTAAAATTTTGATGTTTGATGAACCCCTTGCCAGCCTGGACCCCGCCACCGGCAAGCAGGCCATTGAGCTGATCGATGAGATCCAGCACAAGACCGATACCACCGTGCTGATCATTGAGCACCGGCTGGAGGATGTGCTGTGGCGCAATGTGGACCGCATCATCCTGGTCAATGAGGGTACTGTTTTGGCTGACCTGCGCCCGGACGAGCTGCTGGCCACCCATATGCTGGCCGAAAACGGCATCCGGGAGCCGCTGTACCTGACGGCCATGCGCTATGCGGGCATTGCCATCACACCGGAAAAGCGCCCTGCCCATGTGGACACCGTGGTGCTGGATGATGCCGATACCGCCCGCCTGCACAAGTGGTTCAACGCCCTGCCGCTGCCGGAACCCGGCCCCGCACCGGAGCACCTGCTGGAAGTGCGCGGCCTTGGCTTTGGCTATACCAAGGGGCAGAGCACCCTGCATGACATCAGCTTTTCCATCGGCAAAGGCGAGATGGTCAGCATTGTGGGGCGCAACGGCGCGGGCAAATCTACCCTGGCAAAGCTGATCTGCGGGTTCGAGACCCCGGAGCAGGGCCAGGTGCTGCTGAATGGCCGTGACCTGGCGCAGGATAACATCCGCCGCCGCGCCCAGCACATTGGCTATGTGATGCAGAACCCCAACCAGATGATCTCCAAAACCATGATCTTTGAGGAAGTTGCGCTGGCCTTGCAGGGCAGCGATATGACCCAGGAACAGATCTGCCAGCGGGTGGAAGATACCCTGAAGGTTTGCGGGCTGTACCCCTTCCGCAACTGGCCCATTTCCGCACTGAGCTTTGGCCAGAAAAAGCGTGTAACCATTGCCAGCGTGCTGGTGCAGCAGCCGGAACTGATCATTCTGGACGAACCCACCGCGGGGCAGGACTTCCGCCATTATACCGACATTATGGAGTTCCTGCGCGGGCTGAACGAGCAGGGCGTGACCGTGGTGATGATCACCCACGATATGCACCTGATGCTGGAATACACCCCGCGCGCATTGGTGTTCTGTGATGGCCAGCTGATTGCCGACCGCAGCGCTGCTGCCGTGCTGTGTGACCCTGAACTCATCGAGCAGGCTGCGCTGAAAGAAACCAGCCTGTTTACCCTTGCCAACCGCTGCGGCATTGCCCCGGCGGAAGATTTTGTAGAACGCTTTATCCATGAAGACAGGGAGGTGCGCACACATGGCTGCTAATACCGTGCTCAATTACCTGCCGCGCCAAAGCGTTGTTCACAAAATGACCGGCACCACCAAGCTGGCATTCTTTTTGCTGTTTACCTTTGCCAGCATGATCACCTATAACACTTGGGTGCTGCTGGGGCTGATGGCCGTCAGCTTTGCAGCGTTCAAGCTCAGCCACATCAAACTGCGCGAAGTGCGGTTTATGCTGATCTTTATGCTGGTATTCCTGCTGCTGAATAACCTGTTCATCTTTTTGTTTGACCCCAACCAGGGCACCACGCTGTACGGCACGCGGCACGTGCTGTTCCATCTGTTCTGGCGGTATGATGTAACGGCGGAGCAGCTGTTCTACATGGTCAATATCTCGCTCAAATACTTTGTGGCACTGCCGGTGGCTATCTTGTTTATTTCCGCCACTAACCCCAGCGAGTTTGCCGCAAGCCTGAACAGCATCGGCATCTCCTATAAGGTTGGCTACTCGGTTGCCATTGCGCTGCGCTATATCCCGGATATTCAGCGCGACTACCACAGCATCAGCCAGGCCCAGCAGGCCCGCGGCGTGGAGCTGGGCAAAAGCGAACCGTTCTTTGCACGGCTCAAGAATTCGGTCAGTATTCTGCTGCCGCTGATTCTGACCAGCCTGAACCGCATTGATACCATCAGCAACGCCATGGAGCTGCGTGGCTTTGGCAAAAATGGCAAGCGCACCTGGTACACCCAGCGCCCCTTTGCCAAGCGGGATTTTGCCGCCCTGGCTCTTGGCGCAGCGCTGCTGTTGGTCAGCCTGTTTGTTACCATCCGGTACGGCCGGTTCTATAACCCGTTCGTATGATCCATAAATAAAACCATAAAAGCCCCGGCCCCCCTGAGTGTGAACTGCACCCCATTTGTTAGACAGTATGGTATTACTGCCTAACAAATGGGGTGTTTTGGTATGCCAAGAGGAAGGCATTACGCAGAGCATGTCTCGAAAAGGAACTTGTCTGGATAACGCTGTTGCTGAGAATTTTGAAAAGACTATTGCCGATTGCATCGACCGCCGAATTCAATTAAAACGAAACGGCCTGAACCCTGTGCAATACAGGATTCAGACCGTTCAGGTTACTTAATTCTTGTCTTTGTCTAATTTTTTGGGGGCCCTTCAAACCTGCTCAACGGGCAAAGGGGTTATCTGCGCCCGGCACCGCCGCCGCGGGTGGAACCGCCGCCGGCACGGAAGCTGCCGCCCCCACCGCGCGGGGCGCTGAACCCGCCGCTGCGTCCGGCACCGCCACCCGGCCGGGCACTGCCGCCGCCGGAACGGAACCCGCCGGACATTCCGCCAAAGCCGCCGCCGGGACGCGGACCGGAACTGCCAGGTCTAGCACCGGGGCCAGGCCCACCAAAGCCACCGCCGGGGCGTGGGCCGGGATTACCAAATCCACCGCCCGGAGGGGGCGGCGGGGGAGGACGCCGGGGACGGCGCGGCCGGTAAACCGGTCCGCCGAAAAAGAATACGTTCGGCCCGCGGCGGCCGCCTGTGTAGGTGGGACCCTGTGGCCCGCGGGGTCCGCGCGGCGTTTTCAGGATCGCAATCACGATCACTGCAATAATAATCGTCAGCAAAATCAAGGTAAGCACCGCCCCTCCATTGCTGCGGCTCTGGGTGTTTTCCACAATCCTGCCGGAAGAATCTGCCAGGCCGGAGCCGATCGCGTCCATATCCAGGCTGACGCCATATACATCGCAGATGCGCTCGGCCATGGCCAGCACGGTTTTGCGTGCGCCGGTATCGTAATCCTGCTTTGCCCAGGAAGCTTCCAGGTTATCATACAGCAGATCGCTCAGCACATTGCCGGAAAACGCGCTTTCCAGCCCTTCGCCGGGGGTGGCCCAATAGTTGTCGTCCCCGGTGGCCATCAGCAGCACCATGCCGTTGTCCTGGTCAGCGCTGCCAAGGCCCCATGCCTGGAACACCTCGTAGGCATAGCCTTCCATGGTGTTGTTGCCGACGTAATCGGTGGTGTAAACGCCGATCTGTGCACCGCTGCAGTTTTCCTGCAGGGCAACAGAAATGTTGGTGATATATGTTTCGGTATCGCGGCTTAAAATATTGGCATTATCGGCAATGCAGCTGGTACTGCTGATGCCCTGAACGGAAGCAGCTGCCGCTGCCGGTACCGCCCAGACTGCCGCCGCGGTCACAGCCGCCAGAACGGCGGCTGCGGTGCGGGTCAAAATTTTCATCCGGCCCCCTCCTTTCCGGGGTCACTGCGCTGCGTACAGCTCCACCTGCCCCGCGCCCCACAATGTACCGATCACATTGGCGGGAAAGCCGGAAGCCATGGTGTTGTAGCTTTGGGCAGCGGTGGTATAATTCTGCGCAATTTCGCGCTGCAAAATGCTTTGGGTGCTCACATAGCTGGCATCCAGGCTGTTGATCTGATCCAGCGCATCGTCGGTGGCTTTTGCCTTGGCGGCGGTGTACATGGCGTCCACAGCGTTATCCAGCTGGTGGATGACCGCATATTGCGCGGCTGGGGCAATGGCGGTATCCTGCCACTGGGCCAGCAGGTCTGCTACGGTGGTGCAGTTGCTGTCAGCTTCGCCCAGTACCTTCTGGCAGGCACGCATCAGGTTGGCAGCGGTATCCGTCAGGGTGGTAAAATCCCCTTGGATGCTGTTGCCGTGCTTGTCAACCTCGCTGGTGTAAATTTCAGCCACATTGCGGTAACGGCTTTTCAGCTGCACGCCGCCAATGCCAAACACCGAAACCAGCACCATCACGGCCAGGAACCCGGCCGCAAAAGGCCGCTTTTTGGCGGGGGCGGGCAGTTTGCTTTCCACCTGGCCAAACACTTCCAGCTGCGGGCTTTTGATCTCAAATGTTTCCTGCTGCTCCAACTGCATGGATCGTCCTCACTTAACGGGGATGCAATAATGCACCCTAAAAATAATTACTTGTTAATTTCCAACAGCTTCTGCTTCAGCTCGCCCTCAATGCGGCCCAGCTCCTGCTCGGCGGCGGCGCGCTTGGCCTTGCCGTCTGCGCGGATCTTGTTCAATTCATCCAGTGTGCTGATCAAATCGCGGTTGGTCTGCTGCAGGGTCTCAATATCCACCACACCGCGCTCAGACTCTTTGGCGATGTCGATGGTGCCCTGCTTGAGGGTTGCGGCGTTCTTGCGCAACAGCTCGTTGGTGGCATCGGTCACGGCGCGCTCGGCCTGCATGGCCTGCTGGCTGTGTGCCATGCCCAAGGCCAGAACCATCTGGTTCTTCCACAGGGGGATGGTGTTCACAATGGTGGTCTGGATCTTTTCGGCCATCATCGTATCGTTGGACTGGATCAGGCGGATCTGTGGGCCCATCTGGATGGAGATATTGCGGGTCAGCTCCAGGTCATACAGCTTCTTTTCAAAGCGGTCGCACTGGTCGGCCAGGTCGCGGGCGGCCTGGGCATCTTCCGGCAGGCCGGATGCTTTGGCCTTGGCTTCAGCGGCGGCCAGGTCGTTCTCCCGCACCTGCTGCAGCTTTTTGCGGCCGGCCAGGATATACATGCTCAGCTCCTTGAAATAGACAAGGTTCAGCTGGTACATCTTGTCCAGCATGGCAATGTCTTTCATCAGGGTTACTTGGTGGTCCTCCAGTTGGGTCTTGATGCGTTCCACGTTCACATCAGCTTTGTCGTATTTCACTTTCAGGGCTTCCAGCTCGTTGGACTTTTTCTTGAAAAAGCCCAGGAAGCCTTTCTGATTTTCTGCGGTGGCGTCAAAGCCTTTCAGCTCGCCGATCAGCTGGGTGATGAGTTCGCCGGTCTCACCCATATCCTTGGTGCGCACGCGGGAAAGCGCACTGTCAGAAAAATCGCTCAGCTTTTTCTGGCTGGCGGCGCCGTACTGCAAAATCATCTGGGAGTTGGTCAAGTCGATCTTTTCAGCAAAATCCTGCACCATCTTCTGCTCTTCGGGGCTCAGCGGGGTATCCTCCACGGTAACGGGGGTAGCCTTTTTGGCTTCCTCCACCACCTTGGCATCCGCTTCGGGATCCAGGGTCAGGGTGGGGGCGGCAGGGGCCGCATCCAAGGTCAGGGAAGGTGCTGCGGGAGCGTTCAGGTCAAAATCCAGATCAGACATAGTGGCAAGTCCTTTCTCTTCTTCTTTTTATATTTTGGGTTGGGAGCATCAGGTCAAATTCTGACCGCGCATGATGTTTTCAAGCACTTCGATGTCGGTCGAAATATCCATTGCCTCTGCGGAATACAGGGCGTCCAGCTGGTTTTCAAATGCGGTGGCCATGGTGCCAGCGTTGCGGCGCACTTCGCTCAAGATCTGGGCGGCGTTTTCGCCGGTAATGCCGCCTTTTTCCATCTGGGCGTATGCGCTCATGATCTTGACCACTTCCGGCAGGTAATACCGTGCAAAGCGATCCACGGTGCGGGCTTTATCCGGCTTTTGCTCCACCGCCTGCACAATGCCGCGCCCGGCCTTTTCCATACGGTCCAGCTGGCGGGAAAGTTCGGCATCCGGGATGGCGTCATTCAGCTTGTGCAGCGCGTCCAGGTTGGCGGCAATGCCGTTCAGCATGGCATCGGTGTTCTCGCTGCCGGTGGCGTAGGGCTGTTCCACCCGCTGCACCCGCGTGGGGCAGAAGCGGGAAGAAACCAGATACACCACAGTGCTGAGCGCCGCAATGATAACCAGGTTCACCAGCCGGTAGGGCGGCAGAATCAGGGAAGCAACCGGCCAGGTCAGTGCAGCCAGGTACAGCGGCAGAACCGGGCGGGTGCGCTTTTCGATCCACTTGCTCATGGGTTCAAAGCTCCTTGTAGTAAGGTGCGCCCCGGCAAAGGCAAACGCCGGAGCAAAGGGAATACCCTTTCATTATAGTGCAACGGCGGGGACAATGCAAACAATTTTGCTCCTTTCGGGCGGCAAAACGGCGCTTTTTTGCGCTTTTTACGGTTTGTTCACATATCCTTCCAGCGCAGTGCCCCAGGCATCCAGCAACCGCGGCATGGTAAACGCCGCATTGGCCGGGCTGGTGGAGGGCAACACCACAGCTTCCAACCCGGTCAGGGGCTGGGCGTATTTGCGGTACAGCCTGCCGCTGGTGGCACCGTTGCAAAAAATGGCCTGTACGCCCAGGCGGTTCACCAGGGCTGCCAGATCATTCGGTTCCACATCTTTGATGGAAGCATCCGATGCCCCGCGGATGGAGCAGGCGCGGATGACATCCCACACCGCCAGCCCGCTGCCAATGATGATGGCGCGTTTGGCATCCAGATCCTCCCATGCGGGGGTGGGGCTGTGGGTCAGGGCAGCCATCAGCGGCCAGAACCGATTCTGCGGGTGGCCGTAATAAAACCCCTGTGTCCGGCTCTTTGGGCTGGGAAAGCTGCCTAAGATCAGCGCTTTGGCCTGTGCGCCGTACAGTGGGGGCAGCCCCGGCCCCACATGGGTGTACGGTTGTTTGGTGTTCAACGGAATATCTCCGGCCACAGACTGCGGCACAGCTGGGCAATGCCATCGGGTGCAGCGGCAGGGGCCAGCGCCTTGGCGGCAGCTTTGGCGGTTTTCATGCCGTCCGCCATGCAGTAGGAACGCCCGGCCAGCGCCAGCATTCCGGCATCGTTGGGACCGTCGCCCACGGCAACGCAGTCCGCAGCGGCCAGGCCCAGATGGTCCAGCAGTGCCTGCAGGCCGGTTGCCTTGTCCTGTCCGGCGCGCAGGATATCGCACCCCGTCACGTGGTAGGGCAGGAACTGCAGCCCTAGGTAGCCGTATTTGGCCTGGAACTTGGCGATATCTTCCGCCGCCAGCATGCCGAACGCGGAAAACGGCATATCCAACAGGTGGCGGTCCTGGTCCTCGCCGTCTTTCAGGCAACCTTCCAGTGCAGCGGCTTTCTCCTGCACATGGAAGGCCTCATAATCCAGGTAAACATACCCGCCGTCCGAAAAGCTGAATCCCAGCGGGTACTCATAGTCCTCGCAAAAATCCACCAGAGCGTACATTTCCTCGGCGGTCATGTGGCTGGTGTACAGGGCGGTCCCGGCGGCATCCTCCACCTGGGCACCGGCGGCGCAGATCCAGTAATCCGGCCGGATGCCGCGCAGCATTTTGGCGGGGATCTCTGCCCGGCAGCGCCCCGTGGCAATCACGAGCTTGACCCCGGCTTTCTGCACGGTGCGCAGGGCATCGACGTTTTCTTTGGGCACGCGCGGCTCCCCATGGGGGCGCAGGGTGCCGTCAATATCTAAAACAAGCAAAGTGGCAGGCATGGCAGGTACTCCTTAACATTTGGTTTGATTTCTTCTATTATATCAAATCCGCCCCCAAAGTCTAGCAGGGGGCGGGCAAACATATAGTTGTGGAGAAAAACAATGAGCGAAAGGCGGGCGGCGCACCATGCGGCATACCAGACGAAAAGAACGGGACGGGCTGGACCTTGCGCGCCCGGCACCGCGCAGACGGCACAAAACGCTCCGGCAGCTCTGTGCGCTGCTGCTGGGGCTGGCGGGCCTTGCCCTGCTTAGCATGGCCGTGTGGGGGACGGCTTTGCCCCGGCGGCTGGATGATGCCTTAGCCCAACACTATGCCGCCCAAATGAGCGTGATGCAGCGGGATCTGTTTGCCCTGCGCCGCCGGCTGGCAGAACACGAACCGGATGCCGAAGAAAACGCCGCCCTGCGCAATTTTTTGCAAAGCAGGCAGACGGACGGCGAACGCTGGGACCCCGTGTGGACCGCCGCCCGCTGGCCCGGCGGATTTTTGCTGGCGCAGCCGGTGCAGGCGGGGGCCGCCGTGCTGGACCGCAGCGGCCGTTTTGCGGGCATTGCAGGGGAGCATGGCACGATGTTCCCGGCGGGCAGCGGAGCGGGGGCAGTCCCGGCTCTGGTGGGGCAGGCCCTTGGCACGCTGACCCGCCAGAACGGAGTCCTGTGGGTGACCGGCCTGCCCTGCAACTGTAAGGCGGCAGCGGGGGAGTTGGCCGTTACCGCGCAGGGACAGTATTGGGCCGGGCAGCTGGCAGCAGCGCCCCAGACCGACCCCGGCGGCCTGACCCTGCGCGCCCCGCTGGAAGATACTGCCGATGAAACCGACTGCCTGTATTTCATCGGGGGCTGACAGCTGCGGCAAAACCTTGTATAATACCCATATGGCAAAAGGACAGACCAAAGAACGATCAGACCAGAGCAGGCAGTGGCCTGCCGGGAGGTGCGCATGAAAAAAGACGGCAAAAAGAGGGTGTGGTTCCTGCTGATTTTCTGCACTGCCGTGTTTGCGGCATTTTTGGTGCGGCTGTACTGGATGCAGTTTACCATGGCGGATCACTATGCTAAAAAGCTGGAACAGGCATCTCAGACCAGCTATACCGTGCGCATCCCGGCGGCGCGGGGAAGCATTGTGGACCGCAGCGGCACGGCGCTGGTGCAGGATGGCACCGTGTATGACCTGGCGCTCTGCGTTCCGGCCCCACCGGACACCGAGATGGCGCAGACCCTGCAAACGTTAAAAGAACTGGATCTAGGCGGCAAGGATGTGGAAACACAGCTTGCCGCCTTTTGTTCTGCCGTTTCGGCGGGGGAACTGCCGCTGGCTGAAAATCTGACCCAGGCACAGTGCCAGAGCCTGCTGGCTGCCGGTCTGCCCCAGAGCGGGGCGGTGCGGCTGACTGCCCGCGGTACCCGCACGGCGGTGGATGGCACCCTCGCTCCGCAACTGCTGGGAGGTGTGGGGGCCATGAGTGCCGAGCAGTGGGCACAGAAAAAGGCCCAAGGCCTTGCCATGGATGAATCCATCGGCCAATGGGGGCTGGAAGCCGCCTGGGAGGATGCTTTGCGCGGCAGAGCGGGAAGCCTGAAAGTGACAGTTGACCGCAGCAGCGGCGGCCGCACCGAAACCATACAAAGTGCGCCACAGGCCGGGGATACCCTGCACCTTTACCTGGATGCTGATTTGCAGCGCACCCTGCGCAGGGGCGGCTGTGGTGGTGGATGTGCAGACCGGCGGCGTTCTGGCGGCGGTCAGCCTGCCGGATTATGACCTTGCCAGCTGGCGGCAGAATTATGCCGCACTGGCCACAGCCCAGGGAGCACCGCTGGTCAACCGGGTGCTGAACGGCCAGTATGCGCCGGGGTCGGCGTTCAAACCGGCAGTAGCGGCATCGGCTCTGGCGGCGGGGATCATCACCCCGCAAAGCACCGTAAACTGCGGCGGACGGTACACCTACTATGCGGGTTACCAGCCGCGCTGTTTGCAGCTGGGGCACCGCGGGGCCGTCAGCATGGTTACGGCGCTGTGCCACAGCTGCAACATTTATTTTTATGATGTCGGCCGCCGCCTTGGGGTGGATACGTTTTCCGCTACCGCGCAGCAGCTGGGCCTTGGAGCACCCTGCGGTACTGAGCTGCCGGAAACCGCAGGCCGCCTGACCTGGAGCGCCGATGAGAACTATCAGGCGGGCCTTGCACTGATGGCGGCCATTGGGCAGGGCAATACGTCGGTCAGCCCCTTGCAGCTGGCGGCCTATGCCGGGGCCCTTGCGCGGGATGGCCAGCGCCCGGCGCTGCATTTTGCCCAAAGCACCACCGATGCCGCCGGGAATATAACCTGGCAGGCGCAGCCGGACGTTTTAACCCAGGCACCCGGCGGGGCGGCAGTGTTTGCCCCCATCCGGGAGGGTATGGCCCAGATGGCTCAAACGCTGCGCACTTTGCGGGAATCGCCCATCCCCCTTGCCTGCAAGACCGGCAGCCCCCAGCTGGCGGGCACGCTGGCGGATGGCACCCACTACACAAACTCGGTGCTCATCGGGTATGGGCCGGTGCAGCAGCCGCAGTTTGCGGTGGCGGTGGTGATCGAATACGGCGGCGGGGGCAGCAATGCCGCGCCCGTTCTGCGGGCTGCGGCGGACTGGTTTGCAGCAGCCGGAATGGCCTGAACAGGATGGAATTTTGTGGGGAATTTTTGCATTCAACATGCAGGATGAACTTTTCGCTTTTTGTCCACAGACGGGGTGGGGAAAACCTGTGGAAAGTGAAAAAACGGGCAAAACCCCCGTAATAATTGTAAGTTTTACCCGCAAAAACGGGGGTAAAACTGGTAGTTTGCCCAGTAAGCGGGGGTGTTTATCCGTACTGTTATGTTGAAAGGTTTTCCACAATATGTTGAAAACACCCCCTGGAACTGTGGAAAACTGGCCATACAAGCGGGTTTTCCACGCTTTCAACAGGGTTTTCAACATCTTCAAAGGAAAACCTTTCCAGTACGGTTTGTATAAACCGCGAAAACACGCACAAAAGCACCGCGCAAAAGGGTGAAAAATCTGTACTTTTGACGCCAAGGAAAAAGGTGACAAAAGCATAGGAAATGTGCTATACTATATCTGTATAATTATCGAATCATGCCAGAAAGCTGTGCGGGCTGCCATACGCGGCAAAATGGCTGCCAAACGCCGCCGCACAGGGCTTTACCCAATCGTTTTAAGGAGTAACCACATTGCAGATGGAAAATAAAAAACGCATGCCCCAGCAGGCCCCCCAGGCCAAGGCAGACAAGGCCCCTGCGGAGCAGGATACCGCCCTGGTATGGGGCAAAAACCCCGTGACCGAACTGCTGAAAAGCGAAGCCGGGGTGGACACCCTGCTGCTGGCCGACAGCATGGAGCCGCGCATGGCCGGGTATTATACCGCGCTGGGCAAAGCGGCCGGGGCAGTCATCAAGCGTGTACCCGCCGGCAAGCTGCAAAAGCTGTGCGGTACCCAGGACCACCAGGGTGTGGCGGCCTGGGCTGCCCGCATCCAGTATGTTGGCGTGGAGGAACTTTTGCAGATCGCAAAAGACCGCGGCGAACCGCCGTTCCTCGTGCTGTGTGACGGTATTGAGGACCCCCACAACCTGGGCGCAATCCTGCGCAGCGCGCTGCTGTGCGGTGCCCACGGCGTGATCATCCCGCGGCGCGGCGGCGTTGGCGTGACCGGCACGGTCATGAAATCCAGCGCCGGGGCAGCTGCCCGCATCCCGGTGGCGCGGGTCGCCAACCTGCCGCAGGCCATCCGTGACCTGAAAAAGCAGAACATTTTTGTTTACTGTGCCGACCTGGGCGGTGCTCCGCTGGAAAAGACCGATCTTTCCGGCCCGGTGGCGCTGGTGCTGGGCAGCGAGGGCGCAGGCCCCGGCGCACTGGTGCGCAAACTGTGCGATGCCGCCGTTACGCTGGATATGGCCGGTGGCAAAACCGGTGTGGACAGTTATAACGTCAGCGTAGCCGCCGGTATTTTGATGTACAACATCATGCAGCGCCGCAAGTAACGGCTGCGCAAAAAAAGGAATCCCATACCAAAGGGGAGAACAACATGCCAAGCAAACGTACAAATGATTCCGTGGACCGCATTCTGGAAGAGCTCAGCCATGAGCAGGCCGAACGCGGCATCCGGGATAGTGTAACAGACCGCCAGGTGGATGCCATCCTGCAAAGCCTGGGCCACGGCAGCATGGAGGAATCCTCCGGCGGCGGTTCGGCATTGGGGCCCATCCAGAAAGAGGACCTGCCGGATATCACGCTGGGCAAAGGCAATAATTTTAACACCGAGGACCGGTTTTCCACCGCTGTGCTGGACGACCTGCTGGGCGATCTGCCCAGTATGCGGGCTGCCAAAAAGAATAAACCCGGCCCCGCTGCCCCGGCCCGCCGGCCTGCTTCTGTGCCGGAGCCGCGCCGCATGCCGGAAGTTGAGCTTAAAGTAGAAAAACAAAATAATATACAAACTGTACAACCGACTCAGCCGGTGCGCTCGGAACCTGTTCCGCAGCCTGCCCGCCCTGCCCCGGCACAAACTGCGCCCCAGCAGCCGGCCCCGCAGGTACAGCCGGAGACAAAACCGGCCCCGCAGCCGGAACCAAGACCGGCGGATGCAACATCAGGGGATACCACCCGCACCAGCATCATTAAAGCCTTTTTGGGCCGCATGGTGCCGGAAGCGGACAGCAAGTTCTTGGAAGAAGGAAAAAAAGATTTTACCCACTTTTTTGGCACCAGCGTGGCCGTTGTTCCGGATGATATGAAGTCCGAGCAGGAGCGCCAGCAGACCCCTAAGAAAAAGGGCTTGTTTGGCTTTGGATATGCTACCGATACCGGGGAGTTTGAGCCGATCAATGTTTCGGTCAGCGGCAGGGTGGAAAACCAGAGCACCCAGCAGCTGGAAGAACAACTGCCCCGGTCGCAGGATGTTTTGCCACAGGATGAACCGGACGAGATGGAGCTGCGCGAGCAAGAGCCGCCCCGCCACTACGCTGCAAAGAAAAAAGGCTTTTTTGCCAGCCTGTTCGGCGGCAAAAAGCACGATGTCTATGACGAGCTGGAATCCTATGACCCGTATGAGGGCGAGCCAGCCCCGGTAGAAAACTGGGAGGTTCCGGAACAGCCCCGGGAGGAGCCGGAAACAGAGGAAACGGGCGAGATGCCCCGCCTGACCGCTACCAACGCAGGGCTTTCCATCTCCGGGCGGCAGACTTCCCAGTTTGCCGCCACAGGCAAACCGCTGCTTCCGAAGGATGAGCCGGCCCCGCAGCCGGAACCTCAGCCCAATGTTTACCGCAAAAATAAAAAGCGGGATACCGTGGAGTTCACCCCCCGCAAGGAGCGGGAACGCACCATGCCGTTCACTCGGCCTGCCCCCCGCCGCGAAGCGGAACCCGTGGGCGAGCCGGTCATGACCCCAAACGATACGGTGCAGCCGCAGCCCGCGCCTGCCCCGCAGGCGACCACCGGTTTTACCATGCAGCTGGGGGACGAGCCCGCACCGGAAAGCACCCAGTCGTTCCTGCATGAACTGAACGCAGCCCTGCCGCCGCGCCGCAAAAAGCCTGCGCCCAAAGCTGCCCCCGTGCAGGAAGAACCCGCCAGCGGCGATACCTTTGAGGAACTGCCGCAGGAGCTGGCCCAGACCCTGACCGGGCAGATCCGCCTGAGCGAGATTGCCGAAGGGGTGGAAGAGCAGCCGGAAGAACCGAAAAAGCCCGCCACGAAAAAAGAGGAAGAAAGCTTTGAGGAGCTGATCGGCCCCCTGGTGGATGAAAAGCCCAATACCGCGGAATTTGTGCGCGGCATTGAACAGTCCATCAACCTGGAAAAGATCAAATCGGATTCAAAGGCAAAAACAGAAAAGACCGATACCGATTACCAGGCGGCTGCCCAGTACCTGAGCGACCCCAACGCCGGGGCGGAGCCGGAAGCACCGGAACAAAAAAAGCCCGGCAAAGGCTTTAACATCCTCCGGTTTGCAGGCAAGCCGAAGGACGAAACCACCCCCGATGGCGAAGCGCCTTTTGCCGCACAGGCCGCCGTTCTGCACCGCCACGAATACGAAAGCACCGATGATGCCCCCGTGGTGCGCCATGACTTGGAACTGCGGGTGATGATCACCACCGGCACAGCAATCGCTGTGGGCGCTGCAGCCTTGATTATGATCGTTCTGGGCACCATGGCGGCCACCGGAGCCAATCTTGGCCCGCTGGATACCACAGCCAGCACCAAACCGCTGCTGGTGACCATGCTGATTTTGCTTGCTGCCAGCGCGGCCCTGTGCTGGCAGACGATGCTGGGCGGCCTGGCTGGGCTGATCAACATGCGCCGGGGCAATACGGCAGATACCATGCCCGCCATGGCCGCGGTGGCCTCCATCCTGCAATGTATCATGTTTTTGGCAAAGCCGGAATGGTATAACCCCGCAGCCCTCTGCCTGATGACCGGCCCCGCAGCGCTGCTGCTGTGCGGCAACGCTGCAGGCAAGGCAATCGACGCCCACACCATCCGGGATAACTTTACCCTTGTCAGCGCCGGGATGGACCACGCTGTGGCATATCGGCTGAAAGATGCCGGGGTACTGCGCACCGTGACCGCCGGGCTGGCGGAACCGCGCCCCAATGTGCTGGTCAGCCGTCCCACCCGCCTGATGAAAGGCTTTTTGGCGGGCAGCGAATCCCGCCGCACATCGGATAAAAACCAGCAGCAGTTTGCCCGCATCCTGCTGGGCTGCGGCGTGGCTGCATTCCTGTTCACCCTGCTTTACCGCAAGGATGCCGGAACGGCGTTCACTGCGCTGGCCGGTGTACTCTGCCTGGGTGCGCCGCTGGCCGGTACGCTGATCTCCGCCATGCCCATGCGTTTGATGCAGCGCAGTGCCGCGCAGATCGGCGCGGTCATCCCCGGTTGGAAGGACATCCGACTGCTGGGCCGTGTGAACGTGCTGCAGGTCACGGCGCAGGATCTTTTCCCCAAAGGGTGCATTACGCTGCGCGGCATCAAGCCGGTGCGCAAAGAGGATATTGAGCTGGCCATCATCTACTCCGCTTCCATGCTGGCCGATGTGAATACCCCGCTGAAAGATATCTTCCTTGGCATGACGGGCGATAACCGCAAGCTGCTGTGCAAGGTGGAAAACCTGGAGACGCTGGACGGCCTGGGCTATGTGGGCTGGATCAACGGCGAGCGGGTCATGATCGGTTCCCGCCGGCTGATGGATACCTATGATATCCAGCTGCCCAGCATGGAATATGAACGCCGCCATACCGTGAACCAGCGCCGGGTCATCTACCTGGCGGTTTCCGGCAAGCTGTTCAGCATGTTCCAGGTGGCTTATCAGAGTGATCCCGATACCGCCGCCGTGCTGGATTCCCTGCGCCGCGCCGGACTTTCGCTCATTGTGGACTGCGATGACTTTAACTGCGATGAAGCGCTGCTGCAGACTGCTTATAACCTGCCGGTTGGTACCGTCAAGGTGCTGAGCGGCAAGGAACACAAGGCGCTGGAACCCGCTGTGGCCTGGCTGCCGGAAAGCGAAGGCAGCATGCTGCACCTGGGCAGCTTTGCCAGCTTTGTCGGCGGCCTGGAAGCCGCTGCGGGTGCGGCAGAGGGGGAACACCGTTCTTCGATGGTGCTGTCGGCCTCGGTGCTCATCAGCTGCATTCTTGCCATGATCATGGCGCTGGCCGGCGGCCTGGCCGGGCTGCCGCTTCCGGCACTGGCCTTGTATCAGGTCGCTTGGGCGGTTCTGGCCATGATATTCCCCCTGATCCAGAGATATTAAGGGATATCTGAAAACAAAGAATTGGATTGAGTTTTCGGCTTTTCAGATATATCCCAAGCGTTTTTGCGGGAAAAATAAAAACGGGAACGACATAAAAAGGAATGGTGCAACCATGTACCGCACAATTCAACATCAGATGAGCATTGATGACTACCTGCCGCCCTATGAAGGCGAGCTGGTACAGGAGAACCGCTGGGTGCGCCTAGCCCAGGCCATTGACTGGGATGCCATTGAACAGGAGTACAGCGGCCATTTTGCTGCTGGCGGCAAGGTGGCAATTCCGGCCCGCATGGCGTTCGGTGTGCTGGTGATTCGTGCAGCGTGCCGCACAACGGACAGCGAAACGGTGGAGATCGTGCGCGAAAGCCCCTACCTGCAATACTTTTTGGGCTTTGATTCCTTTACCTATGATGTGCCGTTTTCTTCCCGCAGCATGGAGCGGTTCCGTACCCGCATTTCCCCCGCCCGTGTGCGGGAAGCCGTAGCGCTGCTGCGCGGCTTTGAAACCAACAAAGGCAGTAAAAAATGAAAAAGGGCCGCATGGCTCCGGGCAGCTGCTCCGAAGCGTGCGGCCATGTTATGCTCTACAACCCCAACCTTTGCAACAGATAGGAGAATTATGGAAATTATTGTTGATGCTTTTTTGGATGCACTGATCGACGGCGTAAAAATGCTGCCGTTTTTGTATCTGGCATATCTGCTGATCGAATGGCTGGAACGCAACCATGGCGAGCGAATTGAAAAAGCGCTGGCTGGCGGCGGCCACTGGGGCTTTGTGCCCGGCGCACTGCTGGGCTGCGTACCACAGTGTGGGTTTTCGGCGGTAGCGGCCAACTTTTATGCCAGCCGGGTCATTACCCCCGGCACGCTGCTGGCCGTGTTCCTGGCAACATCGGATGAAGCCATCCCCCTGCTGGCGGCGGAGCCTACCCTGTGGAACAAGCTGAGCCTGCTGCTGGTGCTCAAAATCGTGTTTGGCATTGCAGCCGGTTTTGTGTTGGATGTTCCGCTGCGCCGCATCCTGCCCAAAGGGCTGTATGGCGGCTATGAGGGCCATGCCGATGAGGTGGACTGCCACGAAGAACACGAGGAACACAGCAGCATTTTCCTGGCGGCACTGCGTCACACGCTGGAAATTTTTGTGTTCATCTTGGTGTTCAGCTTTATCATTGGGCTGATCTTTGGCTTTGTCGGGGCAGATTCCGCCGCGGCATTTCTGGGCAGTCTGGGCATTTTCCAGCCCATGATGGCCGCGCTGATCGGTCTTGTACCCAACTGCGGTGCCAGCGTGCTGCTGGCTCAGCTGTATATGGGCGGGGCTATTACCTTTGGCAGTTTTTTTGCGGGGCTGTGCTCCGGCGCAGGTATCGGCCTGGCTGTGCTGTGGCGTGTCAACCCCAGCTGGAAACAGAACTTGTTCATGACAGGGCTGCTCTGGTTCTGCGGCACCTGCTGCGGTATTTTGCTGCAATGGGTGGTGTAAGAGCTGCCGGCGGCCATAACCCGTAAAATAATAAGTAGGGGACGATGCGGAAGCATCGTCCCGCCCGCCGGGCCTTGCCACGCTGCTACCCCCAAAACGTGGGAAGAACCCTGCCGTGCACGCAAAGGCTCTCCCTCCAAATACCAATTTACCCCCAAACAAAAAACAAACGCCGCAGGGAGCATCACGCACTCCCTGCGGCGTTGTCATTTATATCGTCTCGCCTTCAGCCTCTGCAGCCGGTTTCTTCTTCCCAGTCGCCGAAATCTTCGGCTTTGGCGATGGTGGTAGGGTCCACCTTGCCGTCCTCCGTCAGCTTAACGGGTTCGGTTTTGTCCTGTACCGGGTTCACGTTCGGCACATCGTTACCACTCTGGATGGGAATGGTAACGCCGTCATCTTTCTGCGCGGGTTCTTCCACCGGGGCAGCAGGCTCCTCAATCGGTGCGGGCTGTTCCTCGTCCGGGGCAGGCTCTGCCGCCGGTTCTTCTGCGGGGGGTTCCTCGTCGGCATTTTCTTCAGTTTCGTCCGCATCTTCGATGCTTTCGGAAGCTTCGCTGTCGTCAAATGCGGAGTCATCCACAATATGTTCGCTCTCTTCGTCCTGAGCCAGATACTTGCTGACAACATAAACGCCAACACCGATGGCTGCGCCCAGCACAATGGGAATCAGATGAAATTTTGCCATAGTAATTTCTCCTTTCATGCGCGGGCAACTGGCCCGGCAGCTGTTTGGGGCGGTTGTGCCTGGAACGATTGGCACAACCTTAAATTAGTGTCAGTATAACACCCTGCGGGGCAGAAATACAAGTCAAATTTGTTAAAAGTTACACAAAATCCAAAAACGCGAACTCGCTGCCTTACATCTTGTGGTCAGCAAACAGCGGGTCATCCTGCCACAGTACGGTGTGCCCGGCGGCGCGGGTGGCGTTCAAGTCAATGATGCGCTGGTTGCCGGAGCCGCGGAACCGCAGCGAAATATCGTGCTGCGCGGGGATGAATTCGCCGTCCACCAGCACATCGATCAGGCTCAGCATCTCGTCCGTCACTTCGCAGCGGGCGTGGCTGGGCTGCAAAAGTTCGGTTTCGTATACATTGCCGGTGTAGCACCAGATGGTTTTGTGGGGGTACAACACCCGTACTTCGTGCAGGAACGGCACCAGCGCACGCTGGTTTTCCGGCTCAAAGGGTTCGCCGCCCAAAAGGGAAAGCCCATCAATATAATCCGGGGCAAGGCTGCCCAAAATTTCATTGCGCACGGCTTTATCAAAGGGCAGGCCATAACCAAAATCCCAGGCAACGGCGTTAAAACATTCCGGGCAGTGGCGGCGGCAGCCGGAAACAAACAGACTGGTACGCACGCCCGTGCCGTTGGCAATATCACAGTATTTTATGGTTGCGTAGTTCACGCGGGGAGCCTCCTTATAAAATGCAACACTATATCTTGTATAGTGCTGCGACAAATCATCACAATAGGCAGGTGCCTTGCACCAGTATACCAGCCGTGCCGGGCAAAAGCAAGCGGCCAGGGAACAATAAAATCACATATCATCGCAGCTTTGAAAAAAAGTGCCTATTTTACCCAAAAAGACAGCGCTTTTTTCGGCGTTTTGTTTTGAAATCTTTTTGAACGTCCCATCGCGCTATATGGCATATATGGGTGCTATTAGCAAATTATATACAATATATTGTGGTACATTGGCTTGACTTTGCCGGGTCGATGCGGTAAGATAAATACGCTCGCCAAAATCATGGAGCGGTTTTGGCGTGGGGTATCAACCCGGCAGCTTTTATTGAGGTAAGGAGATAACAGTTCATGAAGATCATCAAGCGCAACGGCAGCGAGGCCGTTTTCGATATATCCAAAATTATTGCAGCGGTGACCAAAGCCAACAACGTTGTTGCCTCCAACCAGCGCTTGACCAAGGAACAGATCACGGCCATTGCCGACGATGTGGCGCAGGAATGCCAGAGCCGCAACCACGCCATGAACGTGGAGGAGATCCAGGATCTGGTGGAAGACGCCATCATGCAGACCAAAGCGTATGAGGTGGCCCGCAAATATATCACCTACCGCTATGTGCAGAGCCTGCGCCGTACCCATAACACCACCGACGACCGCATTCTGTCCCTCATCGAGTGCAACAATGAGGAAGTCAAGCAGGAAAACGCCAATAAAAACCCGACCGTCAACAGCGTTCAGCGCGATTATATGGCCGGCGAGGTCAGCAAGGACCTGACCATGCGTATGCTGCTGCCTGCCGAGATTGTAAAAGCACATGAGGATGGCATCATTCATTTCCATGATGCTGACTATTACGCCCAACATATGCACAACTGCGACCTGGTCAACCTGGACGACATGCTGCAGAACGGCACGGTTATTTCTGGTACCCTCATCGAAAAACCGCATTCTTTCTCCACGGCCTGCAACATTGCCACCCAGATCATTGCGCAGGTGGCATCCAACCAGTACGGCGGCCAGAGCATCAGCCTGACCCATCTGGCTCCCTTTGTGGATGTCTCCCGCAAGAAGATCGCCGCTGAGGTCGAGGCAGAGATGGAAGGGCTGGACGTTACCCCGGAGCGCAAGAAGGAGATCGTGGAGCGCCGCCTGCGCAACGAGATCAACCGCGGTGTCCAGACCATCCAGTATCAGGTCGTGACCCTGATGACCACCAACGGTCAGGCCCCCTTCATCACCGTGTTCATGTATCTGGGAGAAGCCCGCAACCCGCAGGAAAAGGCCGACCTTGCCATCATCATCGAAGAGACCATCCGCCAGCGCTATCAGGGCGTGAAGAACGAGGCTGGTGTCTGGATCACCCCCGCCTTCCCCAAACTGATCTATGTGCTGGAAGAGGACAACATCCGCCCCGGCACTCCTTATTATTACCTGACCGAATTGGCTGCCAAGTGCACTGCCAAGCGGATGGTGCCCGACTACATCTCTGAGAAGAAGATGCTCGAGCTCAAGGTGGACAAAAATGGCGAAGGCCATTGCTACACCTGCATGGGCTGCCGCAGCTTCCTGACTCCCTATGTGGACCCCGAGACCGGCAAGCCCAAATACTACGGCCGCTTCAATCAGGGTGTTGTCACCATCAATCTGGTGGATGTAGCCCTTTCCTCCGGCGGCAACTTCGAGAAGTTCTGGAAGATCTTTGATGAGCGCCTGGCTCTCTGCCACAAGGCACTGCAGGCCCGCCATCAGCGCCTGATGGGCACCCCCAGCGATGCCGCCCCCATTCTGTGGCAGTACGGCGCACTGGCCCGCCTGAAGAAGGGCGAGAAGATCGACAAGCTGCTCTTTGGCGGCTACTCCACCATCAGCCTGGGCTACGCTGGTCTGTATGAGTGCGTGAAGTATATGACCGGCAAGAGCCACACCGATGCCGGTGCCAAGCCTTTTGCCCTGAGCGTGATGCAGCACATGAACGACAAGTGCACCGAGTGGAAGAAGGCCGAGAACATGGATTACTCTCTCTACGGCACCCCGCTGGAATCCACCACCTACAAGTTTGCCAAGTGCCTGCAGAAGCGGTTCGGCATCGTGCCCGGCATCACCGATAAGAACTATATCACCAACAGCTACCACGTCCATGTTTCGGAGCCCATTGATGCCTTCACCAAGCTCAAGTTTGAGAGCGAGTTCCAGAAGCTGTCCCCGGGCGGTGCCATCAGCTATGTGGAAGTGCCCAACATGCAGGACAATCTGGAGGCCGTGATAAGCGTGCTGCAGTTCATCTATGATAACATCATGTACGCTGAACTGAACACCAAGTCCGATTACTGCCAGTGCTGCGGCTACGATGGAGAGATCAAGATCGTTGAGGATGACGGCAAGCTGGTGTGGGAGTGCCCCAAGTGCGGCAACCGTGACCAGAACAAGCTGAACGTTGCCCGCCGCACCTGCGGTTATATCGGCACCCAGTTCTGGAACCAGGGCCGGACACAGGAGATCAAGGATCGGGTGCTGCATCTGTAACCCTCTCAGTCAACGCTTCGCATTGACAGCTCCCCCGAGAGGGGGAGCTTTTTATATGGAGTTTTATCTATGAATTACGCAACAATTAAGTATTACGACATTGCCAACGGGCCGGGGGTGCGCACCAGCATCTTTGTTTCGGGCTGCAGGCACCACTGCCCGGGCTGCTTCAACGAGGTGGCATGGGATTTCGGGTACGGCCAGCCCTTCGGCAAAGCCGTGCGCAACGAGATCTTTGCATCCTGCCAGCCCGACTATATTGCAGGCATCTCCCTGCTGGGCGGTGAGCCTTTTGAGCCAGAGAATCAGCGGGAGCTGCTGCCCTTCGTCCGCAACTTCAGGGCGCTGTACCCGAATAAGAGCGTCTGGTGCTATTCTGGTTACACCTGGGAACAGCTGACCGGCAGTGTTCCCTGCCCGGCCTGCTGTGAGGTCACCGATGAGCTGCTGAGTCTGCTGGATGTTCTGGTGGATGGCCGCTTTGTGGAAGCCCAGCACGATATCTCCCTGCGCTTCCGGGGCAGCAGCAACCAGCGGCTTCTGGATGTGCCCAAAAGCCTTGCCGCAAAGTCCCCCGTCTGGTGGGAGGATGAAAAAGTCTTTGCGACACACACCATGTAAAGAAAATCGCAAATAACCAGAAATGCCGCCCTGAGCTTTTTACGGCTCAGGGCGGCATTTCCGGTTTTGGGAATATAATCAGTGAATGGCTTGATTGGTTAGCATCCTCACCCTCTCCGTCATTGCTTGCGCAATGCCACCTCTCCTAGTAAGGCAACGACGACGACCGCCGCCAGTGGCGGAAGCAGGGAGGAGTTGTTGGGGCAGCGGCCAGCAGGACGCGAGTGCAAAACTTTGCACGAAGCGGACGCTGGGAGCCGCAACCCGTACGCTATCGCCGCAGGCGACTGAGAGGTTGTACGAAGGATATCTTACCCCTTCATCTCCTGCGCCTTATTCCAAGTCTGGATAACTTCCCAGCGGCTCACAGAAGCGTCTGCGGCCTTGTCGGCGGAGATGAGCTGGTTCTCGATGGCCCAAGTCAGAGCCTTCTGTTCATCGGTGGCATCGGGAGCCATCACAGCGGCAGGGGCAGGCTTTCCGGCTTCAGTCCAGACCAGCTTTGCCAGTTCGGCGGTGTTCTGCGGGATGGCCACACCATCGGGCAGGACAGTGTTCAGATACAGCTCAGTGCCGATCATGTAGCCGGTATAACCGACCACAGCAACACCTACGCCAGCCGTTGCAACGGCGGCCACAGTGCCCAGAACATTGGGTTCCTCGGGCTGGTCGGCCATCCGGTACATCGCACGGATGCTCAAAGTCTGTGCAGGCATCTTGAAGCTTGCAGTGGCGGCATGGGAATCAAAACCGCCCTCTTCCAGCGTCAGAGCCACATCCGCAGGGGAGATCTCCCAGCGGTCGAACACCATGCCCTCCGGGGCATCGGCAGCGGTCAGCTTGACGGTATCGCCTGCCTTGGCAGAGGTGATCTCTGTGCCGTCGGCATTGGTGGCGGTGCCATCGGTCAGGCTCATCCGGTAGTAGCCTTCCTTGACCTGTGCGGTCAGGGTAACGCTCCACTCGTCGTCACCGTTCAAGGTCAGGTCAAATGCAGTGGTATTGCCCACCTGCTTGGTGATTGCTTCTTCATAGCTCGGGTCGGCAGTGACTTCCCAGCCGGTCCAGGAGGTTGCATCTGCTTCCACGTTCAGGGTCTGGTTGCCCACAACGCCCACCATGCCGGAGATGCCGTTGGCAGTGCAGTTGTTCAGGGTGATCCAGCTGACCTTTACATCCTGTGTATCAAAGTTTGCGCCACGGCTGAAAATACCACCGTTCGTAGTGCCTCGTGCGGTAATGGCAATGCTGGTATCAGGCAGCGTTACCTGAGTGGGAGTGTTGGCAAAGCGGCCCACGAAGACACCGCCGTTCGTAATGTTATTGTTGTAAACAGTATTGTTAAAAGTACCGTTTTCAATCGTGCCGTAGTTGCGGACTTTTACGTTGAAGGTGCCGCCATCAATAACGCCGCCTTCTTCGTTGGTCAGTACATCTTTCAGGTCATCCTTATAATCAAAGATGCCGCCTTCGATTTTGCCGAAGTTATCTACTGCCCAGTCAACCTCTGCATTGCCAAGGTCAACAGAACCGTTTTTATAAACAGTCAGGGTTTCGTTTTTGCGGTCAAAGAACCAGCCGTCCAGATCGCTGCCCTCGTAGAATTTGCCCGCATAAACGGGAACCTTCTCGCCATCTACAATACCAACTTCAAGGTCAACGGGTTCCACGACCGCCTTAATGGTCACATCACCGGCACTGGTGCTGTTTTCCGGCAGGGTAACGGTCAGAACGTGTGTAGTAGGATCTTCGATAATGGTTGCGTTGCCAGCTTCGCTCAAATCCCATTTGACGAATGTGGGAGATGCAGGTTCGACAGTGAACTCCCGGGTCATAATATTCTCAGTACCGACGATATAAACCTTGCCGTTGAACTGAACATCTGTTGGTACAGTATCACCTGCAACAACAGGGATGATTTTGCCGCCCTCTGCGGTAAAGGTCTGATAGTTGCTGACTTGAACCTTCGAGGAATCAGGAATATTGCATACGATGCCGCTTTGCAGGATGCCCTCCTGCATATCTACTTTACCATAGACAATGCCGCCATTAAGCTTTGCACCAGCACCGCCCCACTGACCGGAATTGGAAAAATAAGTGTGAATATATCCGCCGGTAACAATTCCGCTGCCAGTGGGTTGGCCGTTACCGTTATATGTAGTACGTCCCTCAACTTTAGTGAAGTGTCCACCATTTATTACACCAGTTGAAAGGTTGAACACGGTCTGTTCAAAATTGCCGCCCTCGATGGTGCCGCTATTGCGAACCGCACAAGGCACAGTCTCGGGTGAACCATTGATTGGATCAAATATAGTGTTGTTCACAAAATCAAGTTTATAGCTTCCGCCACTGTAACTCCATCTCCAAGTTGAATTTGTTGCCTTATAGGTCGGATTTTCAGGAGAAGAAGTATTTGGCACCGTTGTGGTTTTGCCATCCAAAACGGGTTGACCATTGGCTTCAAAATTCAAATCTGTGACATACTTGGACGTATCTGCCGCAAACGCCGCCGTGGGCAGCATTGTCAAAGCCATGCCAACGGCCAGAATGGCGCTGACAAGTCGTTTGAGTTTCATTGTGATTCCTCCTTTAGAGTCTACCCCAAATGTGTATTGCACCCACCGCAAACGTAAAAAAGCGCCGCACCTGCCCCGAAAGGCTGGTGTGGCGCTGTGGATGTACTTCTTGGGAAGTGCAGCTGGTTGCCCGGTCTGGGCCCTTTAGCTTTGCGTCGCAGCCTTCCGGCTGGTTTGCCAATTCTTCTGTTTTGTGGGGGTGCTCTTATACATTCTATTATACCCCCCCCCCCTACATATAAATCAAGTGTTTTTGTCATGTTCGGAATATGTTACAAATATAGTCTATTTTTTAGTGTAGTTTGACTGGGATGGGGGGTGGCCCTCTCCGTCATTGCTGCGCAATGCCACCCCTCCCTTCGAGAGAGCTGTCGAGCGATAGCGAGACTGAGAGGGTGAGGCCGTCAAAGAGTGACGAAACCAGAAATGCCGCCCGAGCTTTTCAGCCCAGAGCGGCATTTCCGGTTTTTCCTTTCTGTTTTATGTTACCTTGAACTTACCATATCCTCAATGACACTCAGGAACTCCTGCCCGTAGCGGGCGGCCTTTTTCTCGCCCACACCGGGGATATTGAGCAATTCCTCCACGCTCAGGGGCTTTTTCAGCGCCATCTGGCGAAGGGTGGAATCGTTGAACACCATATAGGCAGGGAGCTTCTGCTTTGCGGCCAGCCGCTTGCGCAGGGCATAGAGGGCCGCCAGCAGCTTCTCGTCCGCTTCGCTGAGGGCATCCTCGTCGGCACGGCGGCGGGAGGCCGAGGCCAGCCGCTTTGCACTGGCCGCGGCACGCTGGCGGGCCTGTGCCGCCTGCTCCTCCACCTGTTCGGCAGCCTGTGCTGCCAGCAGACAGTTGGAACAGTTCTCGCACTTCTGGGGCGCGGCCTCGCCGAAGTAGCTCAGCAGATACCCCCGCAGGCAGTGCGGTGTGGTGGAGTAGAAGGTCATGTACTTGAGCCGTTCCTCTGCCTTGCGTGCCGCTTCGGCCTTGACATCCGCAGGCAGGCCGTTGTCAGCCTCCATCTCCTTGTCGATGAAGAACCGGATGGTGCGCACATCGGTGCCGGAATAGAGCAGGGTGCAGCGGGCTGGCTCCCCGTCACGGCCCGCGCGGCCCGCCTCCTGATAATAGCTCTCCAGATCCTTGGGCATATTATAATGGATGACGAACCGGACGTTTGGCTTATCGATGCCCATGCCGAAGGCATTGGTCGCCACCATGATCTGTACCCTGTCATAGAGGAAATCGTCCTGATTCTGCCGCCGGGTATCCGCATCCAGTTTGGCGTGGTAGGCTGCCGCACGGATGCCCCGGCTCTGCAGCAGGCGGGTGGTCTCGTCCACCTGCCGGGTGGTACTGCAATAGATGATGCCCGCATTGTCCCGTTCCCTGAGCACAAGGTCGAGCAGAACTTTGGGCTTCTCGCTGGGCAGGGCCCTGCGGGTGGCAAAATAGAGGTTGGGCCGGTCGAAGCTGGTGGTTACCTCGTAGGGGGTGTGGAGTTCCAGATGGGTGCGGATGTCCTCCCGCACATGGGCCGTGGCGGTGGCCGTAAAGGCTCCCACCACCGGGCGCTTGGGCAGGCTGTCCACAAATGCCTTGATGCGCAGGTAGCTGGGGCGGAAGTCCTGCCCCCACTGACTGATGCAGTGGGCCTCGTCCACCGTGACCATGCTGATCTCCCGCTCCTGCGCAAACCGCTGGAAGCCCGGCATCTCCAGCCGCTCCGGAGCCACATAGATGATCTTATACCACCCCTCCCGGGCGCGGCGGAGCATCAGGGCCTTCTGGTTGTCCGTCAGGCTGTTGTTCAGGAAAGCTGCCGCCACACCGGCCTGTACCAGCGCCCCCACCTGATCCTTCATCAGGCTCACCAGCGGCGAGACCACGATGGTGATGCCCGGCAGCAGCAGGGCCGGCACCTGATAGCAGATGGACTTGCCCGCACCTGTGGGCATCACGGCCAGCACATCCTGCCCGGCCAGCAGGCGGGAGACGATCTCCTCCTGCCCCGGGCGGAAGCTGTCGTAGCCAAAGACTTTTTTCAGAATACTATGCGGACTTTCCATGGTTCCTCCTATCCATACAAAGCCGCTCCGTCATTGCTTCGCAATTCCACCTCTCCCAGTAGGAGAGGCAAGTCTTGGCTCCCCTGCCAGGGGAGCTGGACGTAAAGCGGCCTGAGAGGTTTATAACCCAATCAGTATACCACAACTCCCCGGATAATTGTAAAACATCTCTGACATTTCCCACGTTCGATAGCATTTCCTGCACAAAAATGCTATAATATGGGTACATATCTCCATCCCGGCCCCTGCCTTGTGCATCTGCCGGAAAAGAGCAAAGGAGTATTTTGTATGGCTCAGAAATTGATCACCTTCGCCGTCCCGTGCTACAACTCGGCGGCATATATGCGCCACTGCATCGAGACCCTGCTCTCCGCCGGGGAGCAGGCCGAGATCATCCTGGTGGACGATGGTTCCACCAGGGATGACACCCCCGCCATCTGCGACGAGTACGCCGCCAAATATCCCACCATCGTCAAGGCCATCCATCAGGAGAATGGCGGCCATGGCGAGGGCGTGAATCAGGGCATCCGCAACGCCACCGGCCTGTATTATAAGGTGGTAGACAGCGACGACTGGCTGGACGAAGCCGCCCTCAGGACCGTGCTGGCCAAGCTGAACACGCTGATTGCCCGTGGCACCGCGCCTGACCTGATGATCTGCAACTATGTCTACGAGCATGTGGAGGACAACACCAGCCACACCGTGCGCTACACCAACGTGTTCCCCCAGAACCGGCTGTTCAGCTGGACGCATGTCGGCCACTTCCGGCCCGACCAGAACCTGCTGATGCACTCGGTGATGTACCGCACACAGGTGCTGCGGGACTGCGGCATGGTGCTGCCCAAGCACACCTTCTATGTAGACAACATCTTTGTCTACCAGCCCCTGCCCTTTGTCAAGAGCATGTACTATATGGATCTGGATCTGTACCGCTACTTCATCGGCCGGGCCGACCAGAGCGTGAACGAGAGTGTGATGGTCAAGCGGGTGGACCAGCAGCTGCGGGTGACCCGCCACATGATCGACTGCCAGGACCTGGATGCCCTCAAGGGCCAGAAGAAGCTGCGCAGCTATATGCTGCACTACCTCTCCATGATGATGGCCATCAGCGACATCTTCCTGCTGCTGGACGGCAGCGCCGCCGCCAAGCAAAAGGAGAACGAACTGTGGGCCTACCTCAAGGCACACACCAGCGCCGGGGTCTACCGCTCCATCCGCTACGGCTTTGGCGGCGTGACCAACCTGAAGATCCCCAAGGGCGACAAGCTCGTGCTGGGCGGCTACCGCATTGCACAGAAGATTTTTAAATTCAATTAACAAATGTTGCTTTTCCTCCTCAGATAAGATATACTTTTTAACGTATCTTAATTTCTGAGGAGGATCTTATTTTATGGAGCAATTGCTCATCTGTATGTCTCTTTCGCTCATTGCAGGTCTGTTGGCATCCCGTGCAGCGAAAGCGATCCGCCTGCCGGCCGTCACCTCTTATCTGGTGGCAGGACTTCTGCTGGGACCCTTCTTTCTGGGTCGGCTGGGCCTGAGCGGCTGGGGCTTCGGTTTCGGAAGCCTTGCACAGGTCGAAGGCTACGGCATCATCACACAGGTGGCACTTGGCTTCATCGCCTTTGTCATCGGCAACGAGTTCCGGCTCAGCGCGCTGGAGAGCATGGGCAGGCAGGCGGTCACTGTGGGCATCCTGCAGGCCGTTATCACCACCGTGCTGGTGGATATCGCTCTGGTGGCCCTGCACTTTGCCCGGCCGGATGTCATCTCAATGGCATCCGCCATCACACTGGGTGCCATCGCCTCTGCCACAGCCCCCGCCGCCACCCTGATGGTGGTCAAGCAGTACAAGGCCAGCGGCCCCCTGACCCGCCTGCTGCTGATGGTGGTCGCCATTGACGATGCCGTGGGTCTGGTGCTCTTCTCGGCCTCTTTCGGCATCGCAAACGCGCTGGAACAGGGCCGCATCGACCCCATCAGCATCCTTCTGGAGCCTCTGGTGGAGATCGTGCTCAGCCTGGGTCTGGGCGCGCTGGCAGGTCTGCTGCTCAACCAGCTGGAGGTCTACTTCCACTCCCGCTCCAAGCGCATGAGCCTTTCGGTGGCCTTTGTGCTGCTGACGGTGGGCCTTTCCATGGTCAGCTTTAAGGTCGGCCCCATCCACTGCAGTTTCTCGCTGCTGCTGGTCTGCATGATGACCGGCACCGTGTTCTGCAACATCTGCCCCACTTCCGATGAGCTGATGGACCGCCTGGACCGCTGGGTAAGCCCGGTGAACATCCTGTTCTTTGTGCTCTCCGGCGCGGAGCTGGATCTGAACATCCTCGCAAACCCCATGGCCCTGCTCATTGGTGCCGTCTATATCGCTTCCCGCTCTCTGGGCAAGATCTCCGGCTCCTATGTCAGCTGCAAGGCCACCCGCTGCAGTGAGAAGATCCAGAAGTATCTGGGCATCACCCTGCTGCCGCAGGCCGGTGTGGCGCTGGGCATGGCCGCCGAAGCTGCAGAGCTTTCCGATGGCCACATGGTGCGCAACGTGGTGCTCTTCTCGGTGCTGGTGTACGAGCTGGTCGGCCCGACCCTGGCCAAGCTCAGCCTGACCGCCGCAGGCGAGATCATTCCCGAGGGCCGCACGAGCGCCCGTACCACCAACAAGCCGGAGGAACCGGTCAGCGTGGAGTAACCTCTCCCACAGGGCTTGGCTCCCCTATCAGGGGAGCTGCCGCCGCAGGCGGCTGAGAGGTTTTATACACTACAAAAGCCGCTGCACAGTTGTTACGCTGTGCAGCGGCTTTCTGTTTGCTCCTTATTTCAGCACGATCTCATCGTTCTCAGCATCCACGGTCAGGGTGGAGCCGGAAACAAGGGTACCGTCGATGATCTTTTCAGCGGCGGGGTCTTCCACAGCCTTGCGGATGGTCCGGCGCAGGTCGCGGGCACCAAACTTGCCGCCCTGGCTCTTGTGCACCAGCGCTGCCAGTGCCGCCGGGGTATAGCTGTAGGCAATGCCCTTGGCCTCCATGCTGGACTTGTACTCGTCCAGCATCAGGGCGGCAATGCCCTGCAGGGTCTCCTCGCTCAGCGGCTTGAAGGTGATGACCTCATCCACGCGGCCCAAAAACTCGGGACGGAGGAACTGGCTCAGTGCCTTGCGGCTCTTCTCCTCGTTCCGCTCCTCCTCGCTGCGGTTGAAGCCCAGACTTGCGGTGGTCTGGTCGCTGCTGCCCGCATTGGAGGTCATGCAGATGACGGTGTTGGAGAAATCCACGGTGCGGCCCTGGGCATCGTTGATCTTGCCCTCGTCCAGGATCTGCAGCAGGATATTCATCACATCGGGATGGGCCTTTTCGATTTCATCGAACAGCACCACGCTGTACGGGCGGCGGCGGACCTTTTCGGTCAGCTGACCCGCCTCCTCGTAGCCCACATAGCCCGGAGGGGAACCGATCATGCGGGACACGGCGTACTTCTCCATATACTCGCTCATATCCAGCCGGATCAGCGGGTCGGGGCCGTCAAAGAGCTGGTTTGCCAGCTGCTTCACCAGCTCCGTCTTGCCCACGCCGGTGGGGCCCACAAAGATGAAGCTGGCCGGACGGCGGCGGCCCGAGAGGTCGGCGCGGCTGCGCTTGACCGCCTGTGCCACCAGATGCACGGCATCGTCCTGACCGATGATCTTCTTTTTCAGCTCGGCCTCAAGGCTGGCGAGCTTTGCATACTCGGTCTCCCGGATTTTCACCGCCGGGATGCCCGTCCACAGCTCAATGACCTTGGCCACATCGTCCATGGTCACCTGGATCTCCCCGGCTGCAGCCTGCTTGGCGGGCAATTCCCGCTCCAGCTGTGCCATCCGGGTCTTGCGCTCTGCCACACGCTCGTAATCGATGGGCTCGTTCACATCGGCGTTTTCCATGTCGGCCTCTTCCTGCTTGAGGGCCTCCAGCTCCTTCTGCATGGTCAGGTACTCGGAGATGACCGGGTGGGCCAGATTGCAGCAGGCACAGGCCTCGTCCAGCAGGTCGATGGCCTTGTCGGGCAGGTAGCGGTCGGTGATATACCGCTCGCTCAGAGTCACGGTAGCGTTCAGCACATCAGCGGGCACCTGCACATGGTGGTGCTCCTCGTAGTAGTGCTTGATGCCGCCCATCACGGCCAGCGTATCAGCAACGCTGGGTTCCTCCACCCGCACGGGCTGGAACCGGCGCTCCAGCGCCTGATCCTTCTCGATATACTTGCGGTACTCGTTGAAGGTGGTGGCACCGATGACCTGAATCTCGCCGCGGGAGAGGGCGGGCTTCAGGATGTTGCCCGCATTCATGGCACCCTCGCTCTCACCGGCAGAGGTAATGGTGTGGATCTCGTCAATGAACAGGATGACATTGCCCGCCGCCTTGACCTCGCTCAGCAGGCCCTTGACCCGCTGCTCGAACTGGCCGCGGAACTGGGTACCTGCCACAAGGCTGGTCAGGTCGAGCAGGAAGATCTCCTTATCCTGCAGCCCTGCCGGCACCTGCCCCTTGGCAATGCGCTCCGCAATGCCCTCGGCAATGGCGGTCTTGCCAACGCCCGCCTCACCAATGAGGCAGGGGTTGTTCTTCTGGCGGCGGCTCAGGATCTGGATGGTGCGGTAGATCTCCCGGTCGCGGCCGATGATATCATCCAGCTTCCCCTCCCGGGCTTTGCGGGTCAGGTTCTCGCAGTAGGTATCCAGAAACTTGCGGCGGGGCGGCTTTTTGTCGTTTTTGCCCGCCTTCTTTTCGTTTTTGCCGTTCTGGGCACCGCCGTTCACCCCCAGCGGGAAGGTGGCGCTGGAGCCGGGCACAAGGTCGCCGTCCTCCTCGCTCTGGTCCGGCTGGCCCATGCCCATCATCATGGAGAAGGGGTTCATGTTGCTCATGTCCCCCATCTCCTGCATCATGTTTTCCATCCGGTCTTCCATGGCATCCATGTCCTCATCAGACATGCCAAACTGCTTCATCAGATCATCGACCGGCTTGATGTGCATCTCCCGGGCACAGTGCAGGCAGTACCCCTCGTTTTTCATCTGGCCATTTTCCATCCGCTGGACAAAAATAATGGCAGGCCGCTTCTGGCATCGAATGCAGACCATTGTTCCTCCTTTTCCCTCCCCGCTCAGACAAACGGGTTGAACACATTGAATACTTTATAGTAAAGGCTGCCGCTCATCACCGTGTCGTTGAGCATGGTGAGGTTGCCGCCGGTGATCACAATGAGCGCCCAGACCACGCAGAGCACCAGATAGATGTCCACAAGGCTGGCAATGCCGCCCACGCCCCAGCCCAGCCAGTGGTTCACTGCACCGATCACGGGCAGCTTGTTCACCAGCCCCAGCACTGTGACCAGCAGGCTGACCAGCATCCGCAGCAGGGCGAACGCCACAAAGAACAGCACCAGCGAGATCACCGGGGTCAGCAGCGGAGCCAGCACCTTCTGGACGATGGTATCCGCCAGCACAACGGCGTTGTCATTGAGGACGGCAGAGATGGAGCGCTCGCAGGCATCCACGATGGATGCCCGGAATGCCTCGGGCAGAAAGCCCGCGTACCGCTGGGCAATGCCATCCAGACTGACGGCTCCCCCGGCGGCGATATTGGCAGCGATCTGGTCCCGGAAGCTTCCGGCGAGGAAGCGCTCGAACACCTGCCCGGCTGCCCAGCCTGAAAAGGCTCTGGCACCGAACAGGCTGATGAGGCTGCCCGTCAGCTGCACCACCGAAGCCAGAAAGCCTTTGCGGGCATACCGGACGGCCAGCACCAGCCAGACCACCGTACATAGGATATCAAAAATAAATGACGGATTCTTGAACATACGTTTAACCTTATTCCGAACTGGCTCACCCTCTCAGTCACGACTGCCGTCGTGCCAGCTCCCCCAAAGGGGGAGCCAACGCTTCTGACAGGGGAAGCCACAAAATAAATTGCACTCTTTTTCCTCAAAGCCGCAATTGCCTCTCCCTTTGGGAGAGGTGGCAATGCGCAAGCATTGACGGAGAGGGCTATTCAGCGGGTGCTTCCAACTTCTGCACCGTGTTGCCGCTGAACAGCAGCAGATCCTTGCTGTTGGCCAGCAATGCCTGCGGGCTGGTGTCAAGGTTCTGGCTCCACTGCTGGGTGCCAGATGCATCAAAGCACTCCACAGCGTTATCGGCCAGCAGATAGAACAGGTTCCCCGCCCGGACAATGGAATTTGCCGCCGGGACAGCAGCGCTGAACTGGACGTTCAGGTTTTTGTCCAGCGTCACTGCCTGAGAGACCTGCCCCGATGCCAGCAGCAGGGCCACATTGCCCGCCGCGTCCACCGAAACATCCTTCAGCTCCGTGCCCGCAAAATCATAGACCGCACGCTCGCCGCCGCCCGCATTGTAGAGCACGGCCCTGGTATCGTAGACAGCCAGGATCGTGGAAGCGGAGGTCCACCCCAGCCACTGGGGCACACCGCCCTGATTCACCAGACTGACGGGATCGCCCGATGCCAGATTGATGAGGTAGAGGTTGGTCATCACCTGTCCCCCGCTGACGGTGACGGCTGCCGCCGCCAGCTTCCGGCTGTCGGGGGAAAAGGCCATCCGCAGGGGGGTGCCGTCGTTGGAGGTCATGCTCCAGCTGAGCTGCTGCTCCATGGAGGGGCTGTATACCAGCAGCTTTGCCATGCTGGTCTGGTCCTCCGTGACCACAGCCAGCGTGCCGTTGTCCGACATGGCGCAGAGGAAAATGCTGTTTTCCAGCTGCTTGGTGTAGAGGTTCTGGGTGCGGCTCTCCACCCGCAGCTCGTTTCCGGAGCGGTTGTAGAGGACAAAGCGGGTCTTGCCCGCGGCCAGCGCCGGGCGGGCATAGCCGCTCTGGATGCTGTTCAGCTTTTTGCCGGTGCGCGACCAGACCACACAGCCCTCGTCCCCCAGCTCCACAAAGCTGCCGGTCAGGGGGGCCATCTGTTCCAGCTCGGCCACACCGGTCTGCTGGGGCCAGCCGGAGCCGGGCAGCAGGGCAATGCGGGCCGTATCGGTCAGGTCCTTCAGGGCCGCCACCGAGCTGCCCGCGATGCCGGTGGCAAACAGCACCACCGCCGTCAGCAGCACCAGCAGCACCGCCGTGCGGCGGATGCGCCGGTTCCGCACACGCTGGCGGGCAGCTTCCAGATATTCGACCCGCCCTTCCGAAAGCGGCTCGTCACTCTCCGGACGGTTGCGATTTTTTCTCATAGGTCGTAGTCCACCTTCTTCAAAAATAGCCCCTTTGCGGGCAGCGTCGGCCCGGCCTGGCTGCGGTCCCGGCTGGCAAGGATGCCGGGGATGGCATCGGGCTGCATCCGGCCCGCGCCCACCTCACACAGGGTGCCTGCCAGAATGCGCACCATGTTATAGAGGTAGCCGTCCGCTGTCACCTCAATGTCCACCTCGTCGCCCTTCCGGGTCACATGGCAGTCGGTGATGGTGCGCACGGTATCTCCGTGGGCAGCAGCGGAGGAACCCGCCGCGCACAGGGCCAGAAAATCGTGCTTTCCCACAAACTGTTCCGCCGCCCTCTGCATGGCATCCACATCCAGCCGCCGGGGCACCCGGGTGTAATATTTTTCATCAAAAGGCGAATCGATGGGGTGGTTGTGGATGCGGTACAGGTAGGTCTTGGTATGGGCGGCATAGCGGGCGTGGAACTCCTCCGGCACCACCCGGGCGCACAGCACCCGGATATCCGGGGGCAGGTGCTGGTTGATGGCCAACGGCAGCTTTTCGGGGGGGATGCGGGTCTCCGCGTGGAAGTTCAGCGCAAAGCCCAGCGCGTGGACCCCGGCATCGGTGCGGCTGCACCCCTTGATATCGGGGCGGCTGTGGAGCACCGCTTCCAGCCCATCCTGAAAGGTCTGGGCCACGCTCCGCCCGTTGGGCTGCACCTGAAAGCCGCAGTAGTTGGTGCCGTCGTAGGCTAAAATGAGTAGATAGTTCATAAAAGTTCTTCGCAAACCATTCACGGCCTCACCCTCTCCGTCATTGCTTCGCAATGCCACCTCTCCCAAAGTGAGAGGCCTTGGCAGTCCACACAACGTTTCCCTTTTTGCCAAGGGCTCCCCCTTTGGGGGAGCTGGCAAAGCCGCTAGGCTTTGACTGAGAGGGTGAGGAAGTTCATCTTAAAAATTCGGGAACACCAGTCTCGAGCTCAGGATCACCATAAAGCAGACGATGCACACCGCCAGATCGATATAATCCTGCCGGGTGCAGCGCAGCACCTTCAGGCGGGTGCGGCCATCACCGCCGCGGTAGCAGCGGCACTCCATGGCCATGGCCAGCTCATCGGCGCGGCGGAAGGCAGAGATGAACAGCGGGATGAGCACCGGCACCAGCGCCTTGACGCGCTCCATCATGGAGCCGTTGTCCAGCATGGCACCGCGGGCTTTCTGGGCGTTCATGATCTTGTCGGTCTCTTCGATCAGGGTCGGGATAAAGCGCAGGGCAATGCTCATCATCATAGCCAGCTCATGCACCGGGAAGTGCAGCCTGCCCAAAGGCTTGAGCAGCTGCTCGATGGCATCCGTCAGCACGATGGGGCTGGTGGTATAGGTCAGCAGGCTGGTGCCCGCGATCAGTGCCATCACGCGCACCGCCATCAGGATGGCATAGCGCAGGCCCTCGGCGTAGATGTTCAGCACCCAGAAGTGCACCAGCGGCTCGCCCTCGCCCGAAACAAAGAAGAGGTTGAGCACCGCGGTAAAGAGGATGATGGGCAAAATGGGCTTCAGGCTCTTGGTGATGAGCTTGAAGGGGATCTTTGCCACGCCGTACATGGCCACAAGGAACACAAGGGACAGCGTCAGGCCCAGCGGGTTGGACGCGGCAAACAGCAGGATGATGTAGACGATGGTCAGCACCAGCTTCATGCGGGGGTCAAACTTATGCACAAGGCTGTCGCCCGGGAAGTGCTGGCCGATGGTGATATCTCTCAGCATGTGGCAGCGCCCCCCTTCTTTGCATCCACACGGGGCAGCACAAGGCTTTCGCCTGCGTCCCGGCGCTTCTTGGCTTCCAAAATCATCTTGACGGCATAGGGCACGGTGTAAACATCCGCCGGAACATCCACCCCCATCTCCCGCAGCTTGAGGAAGATCTTTGTGACCTGCGGCACGCTCAGGCCCATCGCCAGCAGCTCGGGCGCACGGGCAAACACGTTCTCCACGGTGTCATACATGGCGATCTTCTTGTTGCTCATCACCAGCACACGGTCGGCGTATTTGGCAATATCCTCCATGCTGTGGGAGACCAGCAGCACGGTGGTGCCGGTCTTTTTGTGGTACTCCTTGACCTCAGACAGGATCTCGTCCCGGCCCTCGGGGTCCAGACCGGCGGCAGGCTCATCCAGCACCAGAATGCGGGGCTTCATGGCCATCACACCCGCCACGGCCACCCGGCGCTTCTGGCCGCCGGACAGCTCAAAGGGACTGCGCTGCAGCAGTGCCTCATCCAGGCCGACAAAGTCCGCTGCTTCATGCACCCGCCTGTCGATCTCGGCCTCGTCCAGCCCCATGTTTCTGGGGCCAAAGGCGATATCCTTATAGCAAGTCTCCTCAAACAGCTGGTACTCCGGGTACTGGAACACCAGACCGGTGAGGAAACGGAATTCCCGGATCTTTTCCGGCTCGGCCCACAGGTCACGGCCATCGATGATGATGTGACCGCTGGTGGGCTTGTTCAGGCCGTTCATGTGGGTGATGAGGGTGCTCTTGCCGGAGCCGGTGGCACCGATGATGCCCACAAAATCTCCCTCTTCCACCTCAAAGCTCACGTCATCCAGCGCGGTGACGGCATTGGGCATTCCCGGGTTATAGACATAACTCAGGTGATCTACTTTGATAATGCTTCCCATCTTCCGTCCCCTCCCTTACTTCAAAAGCTCATACAGAGCCTGTGCGCACGCGCCGGTGTCAATGATGCCCTCGGGCATGGGGATGCCGGCCTTGACCAGCTCATCCCGCAGCTCGGCAGCCTGCGGCACATCCAGCCGCAGGGCGCGCACCTTTTCGGTCTGGCTGAATACCTCTTTCGGGGTGCCTTCCATGACCACATTGCCCTTGCTCATCACCAGCACGCGGTCGGCCTGAGCAGCTTCTTCCATATAGTGGGTGATGGACACCACCGTGATGCCCATGTTCTTGTTCAGATGGTGGATGGTCTGCATCACCTGCTCCCGGCCCCGGGGATCCAGCATGGCGGTGGCCTCGTCCAGGATCAGACAGTCAGGCCGCATGGCGACCACGCCCGCAATGGCAACGCGCTGCTTCTGGCCGCCGGACAGGTTGTGGGGCGCACGCTCCCGGTATTCATAGATGCCCGCCATCTTCATCGCTTCATCCACGCGGCGGCGCATCTCCTCCGGCGGCACGCCCAGATTTTCCAGCGCAAAGGCGACATCTTCCTCCACCACGGTGGCAACGATCTGGTTGTCCGGGCTCTGGAACACCATGCCCACGGTCTGGCGGATATCGTAGATCTTGTCCTCGTCTTTGGTGTCCATCCCCTCCACCAGCACAGTGCCGCTCTCCGGCAGGAGGATGGCGTTGAAGTGCTTGGCCAGCGTGGATTTTCCACAGCCGTTGGCCCCCAGCACTGCCACAAATTCGCCCCGCTTCACCTCAGCCGACACGCCGTTCAGGGCGTAGTCCGGCTGTTCCGGGTCATAGCGGAACTTCAGATCTTTCGCAGTTAAAATCGTTTCTTCCATAGGTTTTCTCTTTCCGGTGGTGCGCCCTTCTCAAAAGGGCTGTACCCCATTCTTGGTTCTTCTTCATTTTTTCAGAATGGCTGCCGTCAGGACACTCCCCCAGTCTGCTTCGCAGACAGCCCCCTCTGAGATGGGGCCTCTGGCGCAACCGAGAAGTTTTCCGGCAAACGGTCAACGTTCCCGCCATGCCAAAGGCTCCCTCCGCGAGGGAGCTGGCACGGCGACAGCCGTGACTGAGGGAGTTCATTCTTCCCAAATGGCCGTTGCGCCGCAGGGCACAACGCCGCCGGTGGCGGAAACGGGCAGGCCGATCTCATCACAGCTGGTCTTGCCGCCAAAGCGGGGCACCAGCGTGGTCTTGAGCATATACTCCATGACCGCGGGGGACAGGCCGGTGGTATAGCTGTTGACCGCAAAGAAGAGGGGCGTATCGCTCAGCACTTCCTCGCACTGGCTGATGAGCTCGTAGATGCAGTCCTCCAGCTTCCAGATCTCGCCGCCGGGGCCGCGGCCGTAGCTGGGCGGGTCCATGATGATGCCATCGTAGGTGTTGCCCCGGCGCTTTTCCCGGGCCACAAACTTGGCGCAGTCGTCCACCAGCCAGCGGATGGGCCGGTCAGCCAGACCACTGGCCACGGCGTTGTCCTTGCCCCACGCCACGATGCCCTTGGAGGCATCCACATGGCAGACGGCAGCACCCGCAGCGGCACAGGCCAGCGTTGCGCCGCCGGTGTAGCCAAACAGGTTCAGCACCTTGACAGGGCGGCCTGCCGCGCGGATCTTTTGGGCGTACCAAGCCCAGTTGACAGCCTGCTCCGGGAACACGCCGGTGTGCTTGAAGCCGGTGGGGCTGACGATGAGGGTCAGCTTGTCCTCGCCCTCACCGCAGGAGATCTTCCACTTCTCAGGCAGACGGCGGCGGTACTCCCACTCACCGCCGCCCTGATTGGAGCGGTGGTAGATGGCATCAGCCTTGGCCCAGAGCGGGCTCTGTTTCTCGGTTTTCCACACCACCTGCGGGTCGGGCCGGATGAGGATGGTCTCCCCCCAGCGCTCCAGGCGGTTGCCATCGGTGGCATCCAGCAGCTCATAATCTTTCCAACTATCTGCAGGGCGCATAAGCGTCCTCCTTTCTCTCTTCAAACGGCTCAGAACAGGCTCTGCTGGCCGTTGTCCTCCGGGCTTCCGGTCTCGGGGGCTTTCAGGCCCAGGTGCTCATAGGCAAGGCGGGTGGCACAGCGGCCACGGGGGGTGCGGGTCAGAAAGCCCATCTGCATCAGGTAGGGCTCACACAGGTCCTCCAGCGTCACGGCCTCCTCGCCCAGCGCCGCCGCCAGCGTTTCCAGGCCCACAGGGCCGCCGTTGTACATCTCAATGATGGCGCGGAGCAGGCTGCGGTCCAGCTCGTCCAGACCCAGCGCGTCCACGTCCATCCGCTTCAGGCTCATCAGGGAAACATCCCGGTCGATGATGCCATCCCCCAGCACGGTGGCAAAGTCGCGGACACGCTTCAGGAAGCGGTTTGCCACGCGGGGGGTGCCCCGGCTGCATTTGGCCAGCTCGTAAGCGCCCTCCGGGGTGATGGGCTGGTCGAGGATGCCCGCCGAACGCTGGATGATCCGGCTCAACTCATCGGGGCTGTACAGCTCCAGCTTGAGCAGCACACCAAAGCGGTCCCGCAGGGGGCCGGTGATCTGGCCCGCACGGGTGGTAGCGCCCACCAGCGTGAAGCGGGGCAGGTTGATCCGGATGCTCTGGGCGCTGGGGCCCTTGCCGATCATAATATCCAGCGCGTAATCCTCCAGCGCCGGGTAAAGCACCTCCTCCACCTGCCGGGACAGGCGGTGGATCTCATCAATGAAGAGCACATCGCCCTCCTGCAGATTGGTCAGCAGGGCGGCAAGGTCGCCGGGCTTCTCAATGGCAGGGCCGCTGGTGATGCGGATCTGCACCCCCATCTCGTTGGCGATGATGCCCGCCAGCGTGGTCTTGCCCAGGCCCGGAGGGCCGTAGAGCAGGATGTGATCCATGGGCTCGCCGCGCCGCTTGGCGGCTTCCAGATAAATTTTCAGGTTCTGTTTGACCTTGTCCTGTCCGATGTAGTCCTCCAGATGCTGCGGGCGAAGGCTGTTTTCCTCGTTGTCCGCCGCCGTTAAGCCGGGCTGCATCATTTTTGCGCCATAGAGCGCGGTTTCGTCCTGCATGGATTACCTCCTGCCTGCCATGCCCCGCAGGGCCAGCTTGATGATCTCTTCCACGGGAAGGCTTGCGTCGATCTTGGAAACGGCCAGGGCTGCTTCGCTCTGGCTGTACCCCAGCGACACCAGCGCCGCAATGGCCTGCCCGGCTCCCTGTGCGGCGGGGGCGGCAGTGGCCGCGCCCACATCCTCGAGGTTGATGCCATCTACAAAGCCCTTTGCCACCTTATCCTTCAGCTCCAGCACGATGCGCTGGGCCAGCTTGGGGCCCACGCCGGATGCTGCCTTGAAGGCCTTGTGGTCGCCCGCCGAGATCGCCAGCGCCACCCGGTCAGGCTCCATGACGCTGAGAATGGCCAGACCCACCTTGGGGCCCACACCGGAAACGGCGGTCAGCAGCTCAAAGCAGCTCTGTTGCTCCTCGGTGGCAAAGCCGTACAGGCTGATGTCATTTTCGGTCACGCTCATCACGGTGTAAAGGGTGGCTTCCCTGCCCACCCCGGGCAGTGCACCCGCAACGCTGGTCGGGCACTGCACATAGTAGCCCACCCCGCCGCAGCTCACCACCACAGCATTCAGGGTCTTTTTGATGATTTTTCCTGATAGACTGTAAATCATAGTTTTCCTCCAGCAGTCTTCCCCTCTCAGTCTCGCATTCGCTCGCCAGCTCCCCCAAAGGGGGAGCCAAAGCATCGAATTGGGCAGCTGCTACTGTGCTCATCCACTGATACCAAAAGCCGCGATTGCCTCTCCCTTCGGGAGAGGTGTCAATGCGCAGCATTGACGGAGAGGGCTCAGATCGGCCCAACGCCCCTTCTTGCAAAGCGGTTCAGCTGGTTGCCGTTGGTATGGCAAAAGGTGATGGCCATGGCCAGTGCATCGGCGGTATCATCGGGCTTTGGCACAGCGGGCAGATGCAGCAGGATGCGGGTCATCTCCTGCACCTGCTTTTTCACGGCCTTGCCGTAGCCGGTAACGGCCTGTTTCACCTGCATGGGGGTGTACTCGTAGATGGGGATGCCCGCCTGCGCCGCCGCCAGCAGGATGACCCCGCGGGCCTCGGCCACGCCGATCACAGTGGTCTGGTTGTGCTGGTAGAACAGCTTTTCGATGGCAAGCACCTCAGGCTGTGTCCGCTCAATGACCTCCCGGATGCCGGTGTAGACCTCGTCCAGCCGCTGCTCAAACGGCACCCCGGCATCGGTGCACACGGCCCCGAAATCCACCGGTGCAAACCGGTTGCCCGCATAGTCCAAAACGCCCCAGCCCACAATGGCGTAACCCGGGTCGATGCCCAAAACTCTCATTCTGCGATACCTTTCCTATTATAATCAATGTATTATACCACAAACCGGCGTTCAGGGCAACGGAAACGCCTTGAGTCGGTTTACAAAATGTGCGCTGGGCGGCTGATTTTCCATTCCCGGCAAACCGGGCATCAAAAAGTTTGCAGAATTTTCAAAAAAGGGCTTGCTTTTTGCCCGGCGGTATGATATCATAATCAAGCTGATTGCGGCACAAACAGAATATGGACGGTTAGCTCAGCTGGTAGAGCATCTGCTTGACGTGCAGGAGGTCACAGGTTCGAGTCCTGTACCGTCCACCATACAGTTCGTACTCGAACCCGATTCTCTATGAGAAAGGGTTCGGGTACGTTTTTTGTTTATCGGAGGTTCTGCGGCGAGAGTACGCAGAGCGGTAAACGAACAAAGGCAGGGTATCACCGTGGCGGTGGTATCCTGCCTTTTGCTTTGCATCCCCCTATATTGCGCGTTTCGGGTCAATCGCTGCGTACGTGCGTACATGGCCGGTACGCACGTACGCAGGAAGAAGGGAAAGTTTTTGCGTATAGGGGTGTTCTTTCGGCTGGTAGTATGATATACTTGCCTTAATAGCCAAAACACAAATAAAGTGACGCAAAACATTTGTTTTACGTCACTTTATTATGGCTCACGCTAAACGATCAGAAGAAAAGTTTAGCAATGGAACCCACACCGTACAGGAAGCTTCCGAAAAGCAACCAGCTACCAAGAGATGCCATATTTTACCCTCCTTATGTCTTTGATTCTTCGGGGAGTGTTCCTCCCGATGGCTATATATTACCATGTTCAAGTTAGTATAAAAAGAACAGAATGGGTATGTTTCTTTATAAAATTGGTACAGATATAGAAAGGGCAAGGATAAAAAAGTACAAATTGTACCGATCTGACAGTAATAAAAAGAGGTACGTATGATGAAAGACGTCCGTTCTGACGAGAATTATAAAATTTTTCTAGAAAATGAAGAAAAAATGGCAAGTGTATTCGGTGTAATGCACCTATGCTATGCAAAAAGATCAAATGCGGATATTCCACCGTTCCATATTTTGCCAAGCGTTACAACTTTGGTCACTTGTATCCATGTTCTCAATGCATACATTGATGGTAAAACGCAAGAACTTCCGTCTCAGAAAACGTTTCATAAGATTACGGAATTCTTCAAACAGGCGTATCAGCTTTCTGAGCCACGTATAATTAATGACAATACATTATTTGAGTACCACATGGATGAAATTTTACTGCAACAGGGACTGACAGAACTGAAACCTTCTGAACGTTCTTTTGCACGTATGCCAGAAAACTGGTTTGCAGGAAGGTATTATTGCTATTACGAGCAATATAGTGCCCCGGAAGATTTCAATGGTGCCAGTTTTCCAATAGAAATCAAGGGTGCTATTTTGAATGTTTTTCAAACACAGGGCAATTCCTATGGAGCCGTTATGGTTACAGGTTTTTCAGATAAAGAGCAAGCAGAAAAAGCTGCGAAGTTTATTTGGAAAAGCAATTCTATTGATTTCACAAACATTTTTTCAACTTATAAACAATATCTAAAAGATAAATCAAGTCAGGAGCGAACAATATTTTTTTGGAGCGGTAAAATCGAGGAGCTGAAAAACCAGATCCGGGGGGAATTTTGCAGAAAATATAACGATGATGATTTGAGCGGTCAGGAAATCTTATTTTCACTTTTTAAGCATTCAAGATCAAAATATGATTGTTTTCAGGGGGGAATCGGTGTAATGGTAACAATCTTTCCGAATGAAGAAATCGGAAGTTCAAAGTTTATTCTCTCCAGAAATTCCTTGGATTGGAAGAAGATATCTCAATTCCTTGAAAAAAAACAAAGACGCCTTTCCTTTTCCCGAAGTGATGACAGAGACTTTTTGAATATTATTCTCGCCTCTAATGATTAAGCAGGGTTTGGGGCAGACACGCCCCAACAGGACCGCGGTTGCGTAGCAACAAACGCCCCAGTGGGGCGTTTTTAGAGCGCGGGAGAGTCCCCAATGGTGCACCAGAAAAAGCCGCAACGAATGTTGCGGCTTTTTTGTTGCACCATTCCCTTCGGGACGGACTCGCACTTCGCGCAAGCGCTCGTGTTCGTCTCGCGGGGACTGGTCGCTAAAAATGGCTGCGGGTTTGTGAGCAGGGGCCACGATTGAGCGTGAGCGAAAGCGGGGAGCGAACAATGTACGCCGCGCGCGGCGTACAACCGCACGAGCGGTTTTGCGAAGCAAAATGGAGGCCTTACAGGCCGACAAGCGGACCGGACTGAATTCTTAACGCGCCCACTGATGGTGCACCAAAGAATGCCTTACACGAAAGTGTAGGGCGTTTTTTTATTGCTCTATTTTAAGAAGGCACGATCTGGTGCACCGTCAGGGATACTCGAACAGGGCGGCGGCACGCAGTGCCGTAAGGAACGCCACAGTGCGGCGTTCCTTAGCCCGCGGGAGAGTCCCCGGGAATGTGGCGGGTATGGAAAGGCGAGGCGATGGGGAGAGGCAGGGCCTTGAAATAAAAAAAGTGCAAGTTTGCAAGAGTGTTTATGGCAACAATAAGTTTGATGGTAGTTTGTTGCGAAATTTTTAGCATAGAGGAAAATTGGGGTAAACGGCGGGGTGAGGGCACTCCGCCTTACGGATGGGGCAGGGTTCGTTGCGGATTTTTGATGTGCGGTACAGCAGGCCGTGGCGTGGTCGGGTGACCACGCTCTACAGGGAGTTTTAATGTTGGCGGCCAATTACAAAATGATTTGTAGGGAACGGTTTTGGCCCTTCCGAAACCTATAAATAATATTCCACAAGGGAGATTCGTCCAAATGCTCCGGAACGGTCAAGACCGTTCCCTACGGATGTGGAAAAGTAGCGGCAGAATTTTAAGCTAAGGCAACACCGCACAATTCCCGCCTTACGGCTTAAGCACCGCTCCGGCGGCT